>Ga0315915_1003460_pt1 | contig 19983 bp, 8 predicted proteins | sample MpolbnodulesMG_FD_207738 | JGI IMG/M metagenome (GOLD analysis project Ga0315915, IMG submission 207738) | Medicago polymorpha root nodule microbial communities from Los Angeles, California, United States - branched nodules | ecosystem: Host-associated > Plants > Roots > Nodule | place: USA... | reverse complement strand
ACACCGTTAAATAAATAATAAGTAAAATAAACATTAAATATATTCTAACATAAATTTTAATTCTAACATTAAATAAGTAAAATAATAATTAGAATAAGTTGTATAAATAGTAAAAGAAGTAAAATAATAAACATTAAAATATACTTACATCGGCATCGACCCATATCCTGCATGCCACATGTCCATCAAAGCGAGGTAAAAGTGTGAGGTCAAAAGGCCCCGCTGCATAGACGTCTGGTCCGGCCTCGTACACCACCCTTGGCACCCCTGAGCATGACCTCCACCATCATGCTGCTGAGGCTGCTCAATATCATCCTGCTGCTAAGGCTCCTCAATATCAGGCTGCTCCTGCTCAATATCAGGCTGCTCATGATGATCCTCATATTGATGTTGCTGATACGCATCAAACTGATACTGGTGAGGCTGAGGCTCCTCAAAATGATACGCCTGATCCTGCGCCTACTCATACACCTGATAATCATGTTGATACTGTGTCGGATCCACCATCTGGGATGGACCCGTCTATGACGTGGACCCCCTGCATCATCAACTCTAACAAGTCTCGTGTCCCCATCTCTCCCTCGACCAGCCATAGGAGGGTATAGTGCTTGCTTCTCCCTCCGTGCACTACTAGTAGGGGCAGACATCCCTGCCCTAAGTCTGTCACTCCTATCCTGAGGCGGCTCAGGCGGCCTCTGAGACGTATTTCTCCGAGACATATCTGCACAACATTTAAAAAAGCAAAAATTCAATGACACATTTTCACACGGAAATTGTGTCATTTCTAACAATTCAACAACAACACTAATATTTCAACAGTGTCAATTCAATCCGTAAATTACCACATTGTAGTTAAACTAACTATAATCAACATTAACAAACATATTTCTAACTAATTTCATCATTAACAATCCAAAAAACAAAAAAAAATCATTGAGACATTTTACCAAACACATAGAGTGCAATTTTCAAACAACTAAGAAATCTAACCTTTTCTAAACCCTAAACTACCACATTTCACTCTAAATAACATCTAAAATACTATTCCTAACTTAATTCATCACTGACAATCCTAAAAACTGACATGCAAGCCATATTTGTAAAAACCTAAAAATGTTAACTTTCTTCAAAAAAAATCTAAAATTTGAACCAACAAAATGCAATGAAGTAGGATAATCATCACTTACTTGATATTGTGGGAGAAATTGGCTTTAAATGGCGCAAGAATGGTGAAAATCGCACTTGGAGGGGAAAAATTCGTATTTTGAGAAGTTGGAAAAATGAAGGTTTGAGTTGCTGGGTTGTTGTTAAATGACTTAAGTCACGCTGCGTGAGTTAAGTCACGCTGCGTGAGTTAACTCACGCCGCACTACTTAAGTCACACAACATCTACAACGTGCGTTAGTTAAGTCACACATCGTGACTTAACTAACGCATGGGCATTATAGTATTTTCAGCTGGGTGAGAGCGAAATGTGCTAGAGGAAGAGCAGAAATCTCGGATTTATAATCTGAAAATTTGAAAAACCCAGTTTGGATAATACTAATACATAAACATACAAATTTTATTGCTATAGTTTGCATTATCTTAGATATGGATATGGATGCTTCTATTAATACCCCTACGAGTTTGTCACATCACATTACATCTCCAATTTTGAAACCTCATGTTGATGTAAAGCCACACATCGCACCTCAAGTTCGGGAACCTCTGTGAAATGGCAATCATGTTCACATATTACAACTTTCTACTCTATTTATTACGTTATAACATAACTCTTTTTCCCTCTTCAACAAGTATCTAAAAGACTACAAGTTTTTATCTACCTGACATGAATATTATATTAGCGGTGAAAAATTGGCATCAAATGAAGTGTACCAACATAATTCATTATTATTTCCAACAATATCAAAACAATTAAAATAAGAGACAACAAATATCTTCATAAGCATTTTTGGGAAAGAGAAAATTGGGGAGGAACACCTCATCTACGCCGGAGGGTATGGATGTTATGAAGAACACTGCATTACTCAAGTAAAATAAGATGAAACATATTTCAACAAGTTATCTTCCTCATCTTATGCATACAACCGATGACACACTCCATCTATGTAGACTTGGTTGCCCATAATACAGTTTGAAGAAGACTGCATGTCAACACTTAGTTTCCTCCTTGAGCTACTTTTTAGTCTATATATCTCGCATAAAAGTTTTATAGATAGTTTTTCCAACCAATCTAAATATATAATCTCTTCAAGGGGTTCAAAGTCTTTCAGGGATGATCCTATGACAAACTTATATTCTAAACGACCTTATAGTCATTTATAACATGGTCATAACCAAATCCATGAAGATTGGAAAAAAAAATACACACATCAACAGAATTTGTAGCATCATTCCCTACAAAAAAAATTGTAGCATCATCTAGGATGGACGACTCAATCAACTCAACCTGACTGAGAATACCTTGATTGCCTCGATAGTCGGGTTCAACAGTATAGTTTCTCCCAAATGATCATATTCATGGAGATAGTATGTCATTAATACTAACAACACCAAAAATACGAAAATCGAATTGGTTTGCTAATGGAAAATAGAGAGAATAAAAAAACATTTTTATAATAGGGTTCATTCAACTGTATGAGTATAGTAGAGATGCTCCATAATAATAAGAACAACAATTCAAATTAAATAAGAAATTATTGAGGAACATGTTCATGAAATGAGTATTTTTATATAAGAGAGACCATGCTCTATGAACACATTCAAATCTCTTCAAAGATTTAAGAGGCAACTTCGATAAAATATATAAGCCAATATCATCGGACCTATAATTTCTCACCTTTTCATTTGTTGCAAAAAATGTTTTCCTCTCCATTCCAAATTGTAATCGTAGATTTGTGGATTTCATCCCTACACAATTGATTCCACTTACAAAGGTTTCACTCAAGCAAATTGGTTTTGAGATCAGTAGTAACCCCTAAAGAACTCCACTAGTGTTTTTTATAGACTAACCTTGTAAGGGGAAGAAAAAGCACATACATCATAAATTATGTTTTATTTTTTTTATCTCTTCTATTAAAAATGATTTTCTTTAAAAACAAGTCAAAAATTGCTATTTTATTTTCAACATAAAATATATTTTTCAAGAAAACGAATTTTGAGAATACCTGCACATAAACAAATTTTATACAAATTTTATGCTAGTTCTCAAGATTTTTAATTTATTCCAACATTATGAATTGATCTTTTTTTTTTAATTTATTCCAACTCATTGGGGGTATAAAATGAACTCTTTTCTTAGAATAAGATAGATAGATGCTTAAGATATTTGAATTTTGATAAATTTAGTTTATTATATGGTTAAAAAAAAATCAATTATGATAACAATTGTAATACAAAATTGCTATTGCTATTACATAAATTTATACATGAATGTCAATAATCACAATTTTCTTCCCTCTATTGCTTCATGTCCACATAACACGGTTTTTGCAAATGTATCTTAGAAATTAACAACGTAAGTTGAATGCCAAATTCATATATATAAAATCTTAGTTCATCTGCAACCTCTCCTGTTAAATTTTGAACGACAAATAAATCTAACAAACAAAAGTATTATATCTCACTCAGTAGAGGATGTTTATCAACAACATCACTTGAATTCATTATTCTTTACTACACAATATTGATTTATGCTCTTTGCCCTGCATTTTTCGCTCCCACCCAGCTGAATGAACATTAATGCCTCTGCATGAGTTAAGTCACGCACCACTGACATGTGCGCAAGTTAACTCACGTACCTTGGCCGGTGGTCAGAACTGAAGAACACACGTTTTTTGGACGATGTTCAATGCAATTTAATTGATTTTGCACGTTTTTGTTAAGTTTTTTCACGTTTTTTTACTATATTTATGGTAGATATATGTTGTATTGAATAAAGTAAATAAATGAATTAGAATAAATTCAGCGTGAATTCGAATAAAAATTGCGTATTGAATAAATTCAAATAAAAGTTACATTACATTATATAGACGAGTCATTACATTATATTACATTCGGGAATGTACCTTCCAACTACAACAATTATCTTGCCTCTGAATGGGGTAAATTCAAACTTGTTAAGCAGCAGGACTGCAACATTCGACCGACATTTCTACTGTTCCATTCAAAAAATTAAATTCTTGTTAGTCCTGGTTTAAATGACGGCATTCAAGTGTCAAAAGAATGAGGTCCATTCCTTGACACTTCAATATCTTCATTTAAACAAGCCTAACAAGAATTTAATCTTTTGAATGAAATAGTAGAAATGTCAGTCGAATGTTGGAGTCCGGCTGTTTAACAAGTTTGAATTACCCCATCCAAAGGAAGATAATTGTTGTAGTTGGAAGGTGCATTCCCTACCTAATCATGATCTTCTGGCGGAATTAGACTGTTGATTATATCTCCAGTTGATCTCAACAACGTTACCTGCATATCGATCCACTGGAACACGCTGTGCTCCCAAAACATGCTCTTCATATTTCCGTCGTTCGTTAATTCCACCTAAGTGAACGATGTTATTTCACCCTCCTTGTGTCTTTTGGGTTGACTCCTTGGTTGAATTCATTATGTTGATCCTTGAAACCTCTTAACGTTACGCCAAGGCACCGAACCTTCAACCTCTAAGGTTCTCCGCCGTTGAATTGTGCATGAACGTCGATCCACCCCGCCATTGCTTCAAATTTACACAATAAGAAATTAAAAACAATCAATGAAAAACTCATTCAAACATTTCGTTAAACACTTGGAGTGCAAACTATACATAAACCCTAAAACTCAAAATTACAACATTAACATGCAAACATCTAACCACAATTAAGTAACATAAGTCATTTACATGTAATATTGTATCATTTCTAGCAAGCAAGATCAAAATTTAAACAAACCCTAAATCTAAAAAAAAACTACAACATACATATGCAAACATCTAAACATTTAAGCAACATAAGTCATTTTCATGTACACATTGTATGATTTCTTGCCAAAAAAACCAAAATTTAAACAATCCCTACATCTAAAAAATTTATAATTTAAGAGAAAAAATTTAACATATAAACATAAAAGGTTAATGATGTTTGATTATGAAGACTTGTTATTGAAGTGTTGTTTGATTTGAACTTGAAGAAATTTTGGGTTTGGGTGATTTGAGAGAGATTTTTGAGATTTTTTGAGATTTTAGATGAGAAATGAAGAAATGAGGTGTTCTGACTTCTTTAAGACAGCACGTAGTGTGAGTTAACTAAAGCGGCGCAAGTTAACTCACGCAGCGTTAGTTAAGTAGCGCAACGAGTAACACTTGTGCTACTTAACTAACGCATAAACATCTTGGGTATGGCTGCAGGGTGCGAGTGTTTTATACTGGGGGAATAGCAGAAATCTACGATATTTGCCTATTAGTCCCAAAACAAGCTCCACATTAACAATCTAACAGCAGTAGGTAAACACAACTAGCTACCAAACCAGGCTGCATAATTATGCAGGAAGCCACAAGTAAAATGCAGGCACAAAAAGCAATAACTGCACACAAAAGATATCTCAACCAATGTACAAATTAAAACGCGATCACAACTCCTCAACCAATGCAGGCAACTTAAGCAATTCCTAAGCTACTGATTTAATGTATAAGAAAAAATCATTGCATTTCTACTTCTCCATACGAGAGGGCAGATAATCCAGCCACTTCAAAGACTCGCTCCACAGCCACCAATACAGTATGCCGATGAATTAAAGTTTATCCCTCTTAATCTAAGATTCTTCTTAGTTGGAACTCTATTATGAAAAGAAGTTAAAGACCATGTCAGCATATTTTTAACAGAAGGTTATGTCAAAGACCAAAAGTTATGGTTTTGAACTTAACTGAGAGGGAGTCCAAAAAAAAGTTTACAAGGCCAAAACCTAGGATACAAAAGGACAATATCAGCTTATCAGCTATTTTTACCAAATAGAACCTATATATAGTTAAACTTTTTTATTAAGTTTAACTTTTAAACTGGTAGCAATTGTCCAAAAAAAAAAAAACTTGTGTCGGTGACCGGGGGTTTAGAAATTTATCCAATCTTAGATACACAATGTCACCAATAATGTATAGAGTAACTTATGTGACTGACATTTTATGTTGTCAGTCACTATGCACCTTATAAAAAGGACCTCAGAATCTCTGATATGTTATGTCTGTTGTAGCTAAAACCCACTAAAAGTAAGCATTTCAAATAATTGGTTCCATCATTTTCTTCATGCTAAAACTTGTCCATAAATTTATCTAACACACACTATGCTTAGATACACAATGTCAGCAATAATTACTGAAATCTCAGTATTCCAGAGTCTCACGACTTCAATATTACGGTGTAATATATCTACTCCTATGTTGCTTAATTTAAGTTGAAGCACATATTTCCACAATCATTCAACACCTTAATCATTAAGCACCTTAACAACAACCCTTGTCTCTACCACAAACACAATCAGCAGAATTATGTTATAGTTTCCGAATCATGATTTTGATCATTAAGCATTACAATGACAATAATGTGAAAGTTTGCTTGAATTAAAACCAAGAATGAAGCGATGAATAAAAAGAAAAGGAATGGTAGGAGAAGAAAATAGAACTTGAAATTGTAAAATATGATGAAGAAAGACACAATATAAAGTAGTAGCAACAATCATAAACAAATGGAATCACAAATGAGAGGGAGAGACAGAAGGAAAGTCCCTGCCATCATAGCTGGCAACATTAGCGTAATCCTCCAGTACTGTCTTTCCGAGTTCCTCCGTGTTTCTACCTCGTTGTGTCATTCTGTCATTGCCGATGAAAGAGAAACAAGGTCGCTGCTAGCCCATTGCTTCGATTTTTCCTTCTCCTGATTTCTACCAAAACTCTTCAGCAGATTATAAAGTTTTCTAAATATAAATTAGGCCAAATACTTCCGGGTCTTCAAGTTTGTTTTACATAGATCATTTAAGTTTATAAGATTTCAGATAGGTTCTTTAAGTTTCGAGTTTGTTTCGGGTCGGTCCTTTAACTTTACAAGGTTTCAGATAGGTCATTTAAATTTCGAGTTTGTTTCAGATATGTCCTTTCTATCAACCTCCGTTAAGCCAAAGTTAAAGACCTATCTGAAACAAACTCGAAACTTAAAGGACCTATCTGAAACCTTATAAACTCAAAGGACCTATCCGAAACAAACTCGAAACTTAAAGGATCTATCTGAAACCTTAGAAAATTAAAGGACCTATGTGAAACAAACGTAAAACTTAAAGGACTCAGGGACATTTAGCCTATAAATTACTTATACATAAAACTAGAGGTCATTCAATAAAGGCAAAATATCATTCATTTATTGATACAGAAGCAAAATCCGAGCAACCATAATCATATACTTCTTTGTGGAAGAAAAAAAAGGTTCACTATTTATTTAAATAAATAGTGAACCTTTTTTTTCTTCCACAAACGCTTTCCTTATAATTTACTACCCTAAAAATACAACACTCTGTTTTATAACCAAGCTTTTCAACAATTTGGGTACTCAAATCAAACCAAGCTACTTCTCTATCTTTTCTTAAGAATAATATTTCTCCATTTGTCCCCAGTCCGATAGGATACTCAACGCAAGGCAACGGTCCAACAATGAGAAATTTGATCCACGATTCTTTCAAACCAGGTTCACCCAAAATAAATATACGAAAAGTAGTTGTCTTTTCAAGATATGAGATCAATGTTATGTACCCATTTAACACGGCCAAGTTTACCCACAATGCTTCAACATCAAAACAATCATCTACATCTGGGGGTATGGGTGTTATGGAGGACACCTCATTGCTCAAGCAAAACGATACCAAACATGGTCCAGCAAGGCTGTCTTGACACAACCAGTGACACGATCCATCCATGTAGACTTTGGTTCCCTCCCTCCAGTCCAATGAAGGCGGCATGTCAACATAAAGTTCTCTCCACGAGTTACTTCTTAGGCTATATATCTCCCATATTGGACCTAAATTAATTTCTCCCAACCAGTCTACACCAGAGTATTCACTTAATGATTCTTTCCAAACTTGCAGAAACCGAATGACCTTATAGTCATTTATAACATGGTCATAACCAAATCCATGAAGACGGTGTTTAACATAAACAAAATCCTTCGCTTCATCTGGGATGGACGACACAGCCAACTCAACGTCACTGGGAGGAAGGAGATTGATTGTTTGGGTAGATGGGTTCCACAACACAATTTTGTCATATTCATGTATACAAAGTGTGCCACTAATTATAACAGAACCAAAAATGCTAAAATGGCTATCATATTCAAATGGATTTAACAAATCTAATTTGACCTTGTTCTCAAACTTCTCACCGGAAAAAGAATACAAAACTTCGTTATTGTTTTCAAAAACACTTAGGAGGAGAGGTGCTCCGGGACAATAAGAATTAGACAATATATTGTTGCGGAACATATTCATGAAATTAGTGTTTTCAGACAAGAGAGACCATGATTTACGAACGGATTCAAAACGCTTAAAAGATTTAAGAGGCAACTTTGATAGAATGAAAAAGACAATATCATCAGGAATATATGTGCTGCTCACCGCTGATTTCTTCTTCTCCATGGAGCCGAGACGAACTAATATGCTGGAGAATAAGAGAAGTGTTTGATCGATCGCTTCTTACAATTTTTGAAGAGTGGTGTCTGTTTGTTTGTTTGTTGGTTTTTAGGGTTTGTTTAGGTCACAAAGAGTAATCGGTCAAACAAAGCAGACAAGTCTACTGTTTGTTTCTTTAAAAAAAACAAAAACCTTTTCTTTTCAATCTCTCTCTCATCCTTTTTTTTTTCTTTTTTTTTTATTATTGATTTTAGTCTTTTTATGATGGAGATGTTTTTTTGTTTTATTAATTATCTAATATATTTAGTATTTTTTTAAGAATATTTAGTATTTATTATTAATTGGTTCGATTTTTTTCACTTTTTTAGTAATAAAATAATTTAGTACCTTTTTTGTCAAAAAAAAAAGGTGGATTCTAAGGTGAGGGTGCAATTAAGTCTCTCACCTAAAATATAGGTGGACCATCATTAAAAACTGTTAGATTAAGCAATCCACTATATCATATCATGTGGTAGCCACACTATCTCGTCTCCTTCCTTCCATCCTACTTTCCATCGGTCCAACCATTTCAGATCTTAGTACTTGCAACCCACAATTTTTCTTTTCTTCTCCTTTTTTATTTTTCTAATTTCATTGGCACCCTTGGCATCCAATAAGTCTGCCACATAATAATCATTTTATCATTAAACAACAAAATCCCTACTACAAATAGCTTAAAATTCAAATTCAACCAACGAAAATTGGGGGCAAATGTTTTTCATTCTAAATTTTAAAATCTAAATTCCCCCAAAAAAATTGAAATCATTTCTTTCTCCTCCGTCTATCGAAAGTTGTCTTCTCTCCTCAGACCTAGGCCCGGCCTTGGGGTTGCACAAGCAGCTCAACTAAGTCGGGCCTCCAAAACCTATGAACCTCAAAAAAATAAATTAAGTCTAATACCCACACTCCACTTAAATAAAAAAAAATATATTACTTTTTTTTTCTTTCTTTGGTACACGTTTGAGTTTATTCTAGACTCCAATTCTCATTTCTGGACATAAATCTGATGCCACCAAACCACCCCCAATTTGTATAATCAGTCAATTTAGAAAGCTATTTCATTATAAAAAATCACAACAATCATTTATTTTCACATAAATCATTTGTTTCCCCTTTCCCACAACGGAGGAATGATAAATCCAAACGACACCGTTAGATAAATTTCACATCTCTTTCACTTAATTTTTTTTTATTTCATTTCATGTTTAGAAGTTCTTCTCATTCTGATTTTTTAATGAAGCTTAGCTACAAAATTATGTTTTAATTTTAGGGGACCTATTTTAAAAAGAGAGTCGAGCCTCCTATTTCATAGGAACGGCACCGCTATCTCTTGACCACATACTCATTTGGTTCTTCTTCTTTCTCAGTCTCAAAACTCACTTTCTTTCTCATCTCTCCCTTTTACCAGCTTCCTTCAACCTTTCTTTCTCCTTGGTCTACCAAAAGCTACTTTATGGACAACCAGCGCTGCATCGGCGTTCATTTTTACCATGAAAATTGTTGCAGTTCTACTTTGTTTTGTGGTCATTCTGTTTTTGAAGGTCAAGTTTTTTCATGATTTAGTTCTACTTTTAATCTTTTATACCTTTTGCTTTCTCTTCAAAATATGAAATCATTTCTTTTGGTTTATTTTTGCTTTCATGGTTGCTGGATTTGAGCTTAAATAACCAAGAGCTGAAAATGAACTTGATATAAAAATATTGCTTATATTATATAATTGCTACTATGTATCACTCAATTTTAAGTGGTTTCAAATGACAAGAGCTTACTATATAATGTTTTCTCATGACAATGGTCTCTTCTCTTTCTCTCGCATGACTTTTTTGTAAATTAGTCCATCTTTTTGTTAGGTAAAAGTAACTTATACCTAGCTAATATCATTTCTTCATTAATTAAGCCAAACATTATGTTGAATACATTTTCTAGAAGGGCTTCGATCATATCAATGTTTGTCATCATTGATGAAAGTAATTTTGTTTAATTAACTCTGAATTTGGATATGGACTATTAACTACTTTGACCTTCCTCATCAATCAATTTGACCGATTGTGTTTCGTTGCAACGTGATTTACAAAGATTGTAATTTGTGTTTTTTTTAGGAAAAAACTTGGTATCCAATCTGACTAATTTGAGGGGACCAATCCCACCGCCTACTTGCGGCAACCCCATTTAAAACCAAAGCAAAGGTATGTATGGACTTGAGAGAAATCGAACTTGACACCTTGAGAGGAACAAACTCCATGATCGCAAGCCAACCACTAGGCCAACCCCAAATGATTTTTTTTTTTATTACTCAAAGATTGTAATTTGGATTGAGAAGGATTATTATAGCCTTATCTTCTATCTTGATGTTGCTTATATATATGTCGAGGCTAATTTCAATAGATGAAAACTTGGAATAATCAAACACTCAACATTTAGTTTGATTTTTTTAAAAAGAAAACACAAGTATCATAGCATCTATCTTTAAAATTTGGCATCTTTACAATATATTTTATAGAATTAATATATTTATTAATAAGATTTTTTTAAGGAAAATTATTTATTAAATTACTTGATGCACGTTTTTATGTCCTTGTTGCCTGGTCAAAATTTGTTGCTATTTATTTGGTATTAAATAGTCAATCCTAATAACCTGCATTTACGGTTTCAATACACCACTTAAGTAGGAGCTTTCTTTTACGTGTGTGTATATAAGATATGGGTTTGAGAGCACAAGGTACTGAGTGTGAGGGAGAACATACACATTGCAATAATAGCTTCTTTCCTCTCTAGTTTTCATTTGGTTATTTGCCCAATAATAGCAAATATATATCAAAATCTAAGTTCTGTTGTTATTTGCCCAGTTGGATTTATTCCCCACGCTGTCCATCCTTTTGGGTTGACGGAGCCGCTGTAAAAGTATTTGTTGTCTTTATAGCAGCCCGTCGACTCCAAAGAAGGTTGGATTTCATGGGGAATATACTCAACCGGCCAAGGATTAGTTGGGGCAGAAGTTTGCCTTCAAACAGAAGAAAAATATGGGATGAATTGATTTGCTATTATGTTTCATGTTTGATGTTTTTTTTTTGACCATGCATCAAGTTTATGTTTTTCTATATATATCTTGAAGAATTAATATTTAATATGTCTATTTGTTTTGGCAGAAACTGGTTCCACAAACTTAGTTTGTGTATGTTTTCAGCCGCTTTTCTGCAGAAGTGCCGTCTCTGATGAGTTGCTATCTTGTTCTCCCATCGTTCGATCTCTGGCGTTGCAAACTTTAGCAACAACTGGTGAAAATTTCCTCATTAGAGTGTTATTCCACATTCATTTGCCCAACCTCTGCTACCTGCTTGTATAATAGTGTTATGTTATAGCTTCCCATTCTTTTGTATTGCAAACTTTGATAAAGAACCTGTCCAATTACTTTACATCTTTGCATTGTTATTACTAAAATAAAATAGTTTTATGCACAACACTGTTTCTTGAAGTACTGTTGGAAAATGCAATGCTTTGTTTGGTATCACTTTTATTTCATGCCAAGTGACCTTAGTAATAATTTTTGTTATAGGCAGAAAATATAAATCCCAACGATTAAAGGAATGATGAAAATGAGCTACTCTTATGCTATCTTAACCAATTAGGAATGATATACGAAATTAGGAATCTTGTTCTTCTAAATCTACATACTACTATTAAATTTGATGCCCTATGAATTTCCTATTTTGCCCCTTAGGAAGGGCAATTTGGTAATTTCCTAACTGCTTAAGTTGGTTAGTGCCACATCACTATGATATGGGTGCATTTCCCATTTCGCCCCTCACCAATTTATTTTAATTATTTTATAATTTTTATATTTTTAATAACTATAATTATTTTCCAATTTTTATGTTTTTTGTTTTTAACTATTTTTCAATTTTTTCTCCCAAATTCATTTGCTTCTACGTTGTCGTTGTGGAAGATTAAGGTATCGTTTGACCCGGCTTTTTTCCAACTTCTCTACATTTTTAAAAAGAAATTAGGCCAAACACAGTATCAATTAAGTACTTACTAAAAAAAATTGTCCAAAAATTGTTGAATGTTACTTTAAAAAACTACTTCTCGACAATTTATACCACATCTTTTCAACTCACGTTGGGAACCTTTTCTTTTATTTTTTAATAATATATTTCAATATGTTTTTTTTCTTTCCATTTAATTTTATTTTATTTTTTTGACCGTTCCATTTAATTTTTTAAGGAGGTTCCATTTATTTTTTTTAAAGGAATTTTATTATCTTTTTATCACTTATATTTTTAATTTCAATATCGTTTAATCATCACAACCTCACAAATATTTTTATTAACGTTGTCATTTAATAATACCAAATATTTTTATTTCCTTTCTTCAACCTCGCGAATATACACACACACACATTAACGTTTAGAGTAATATTTTATGTCTGTCTATCTGTTTTTTGTTACGGTAATGCATATAATTTTTTTAGTGTTGCTTGATTGAGTGCTACCTCACCGATTTTTTTTAACTATTTTCCAAATTTTTTATTTTTAAAAACTTTTAACTATTTTCCAATTTTTTTTATTTTTAACTATTTTTCAATTTTTTTCTTCCAAATTCAGTTGCTTATACACTGCCGCTATGGGAGATTAAGATACTGTTTGACCCGGGTTTTTTTCAACTTCTCTGCAGTTTTAAGGAGAAGTTAGGTCAAATACAATATCAATTAAGTACTTACTAAAAAAGGTACTTTTTTTTAATGCATAAAATTGAATGGAATGAGTTTTGGCCAACAGTTGTTGAATGCTACTTCAAAAAACTACTTCTCGACAATTTATTTCACAAGCATCTCTCTTCAATTCACGTCGCGAACCTTTTCTTTTATTTTTCAATATTATATTTCAATATGTTTTTTTCTTCCATTTAATTTTTTTTTTGAACCGTTCCATTTAATTTTTTTTAAGGAGGTTCCATTTAAGTTAAATGGAAAAAAAAATATTGAAATATAATATTAAAAAATGGAAGATTTGTATTCATGTTACACAAAATAAACGTTATTGAGTAAATATAGTATTCATAAAAAAATATCTTTTATTTTTTAACATTTTTAGCCTTCAGAAAATATTTTAAACGTTTTTTTATTTATTATGTTAATTCATAATAAATTCAAAGTTTTGCCCTCTTGAGTTTAGCTCAGATGATAGGAACAATTCATAAATATATGCCAAGTCTGAAGTTTGAACCCCGGATACCATAAAAAAAAATTCAAAGTTTGTACTATATTTTGCCAAACAACATTTAACTTAAAAATAGCTTTAAAACTAAAAAAACAAAGAAACCAAACAACTTTATCTTCTTTCTTAAAGACTTTTATTTTAACTTTGTTTTGAAGTAACTTTTAGACCGTAAAAAACCTTGGCCAAACTGTATCTAAGTTCAGCTGGGAACACTGTTTCACTTTCTTCTTCATAAGAGGTCATTTTCTTCCTTTTTTCATGGTTCTGAGACCATGCATGACTTGAGTTGACTGATTTTTATGACTTGAGGGGTTCATTTTTCGACACTGTTTTAGTTTTTGCTTCATCATAGGTGGTTTTCTTCCTTTTTCACGATTATGCATTTTAAGGGTTTTATTTTTGTAGAAAAATCTTCCTTTGTTATGTGGAGTATAGTAGAGGCAATGATGATTGAATTTTAGCTCATGGTAAGGTTTTGACACAATTGTTATTTTAGCTTCTGGTACTGTAGTTGAAATTTTTTTGGTGCATGTGGGTTGTTTTAGTTTTTGTGAGTAATCCTAAAGCTGTAACAGTTTTTATATTTGATTTATTCTTTCCTATATCATTGAGTTGTACGAAAGTTGATTGGTCTAAATTTGTTTTGGTCATATCATGAGGTCTAGAAAGTTAATGATACCGAAATTTATGCATTTAAGATCAGGTTGATTTGATGATACAAAATTGATCACATAGAAATATGTTAGCTTCTTTCGATATCAGAATGAACAAAGAAAATAAAATTAAATGATGTATTATTGTATTTTTATATTGGACATTCAATGTCAAGGGATTATGACTACATTAAGGATCTCAAAAATGATTTGGACATTTGGAAAATAGGATTTGGAGTGCTAGATTCTTGGATTGTAACTGGTAGTAATGAGAATCAACATATGAAGCTCATTATTTGTGATGCAAAGGTTAGATGAGTTAGTTAAGATTTGTTGTAATTTCCTTTATGATTTATCAATGTTACTTATTAGTGTACATTTTAATTTATTTATATTTTTTGGTTTCTTTCTCGGATTTAGGGTGATCGAATTCATGTAATAATTTGATATAGAGAATTGAGCATCAGAAGGCTTTGATCGAGGAAAACAAGACTTATAGTTTGTAATGACATTGCTTTTAATCCCTTTAAGGTTGTTTTTTGTTATGGTACAAAGGTGCAGAAGTATGACAAGTTAACTAACGTTCTTACTAATGAATTTCGGTTTAAGTCATTTAAGGAAATTCAAGATGGAAATTTCAAAATTGTTGTTTTATATGGTATAGTTATGTGCTTTAATTTATTTCTGTGTTTTCTCCGATTATAATGTTCTTATAGATGTAAATTTTTTTTAAGAAATCATCGGGCTTCTTCACTAGATTGTCAAGACAATGCCAATTGAGACTGGAAAGAAACCGTGTACGAACATTGTGTTGAAAGATAAAAGGTATTATTTTCTAATTTGTCAGCATCAGATGATAGAATTTTGTATAAGTTTGATAATGACCTGAAAGATGTCTTTCCTTATGTAGTGGGAATATAGTTGATGTAACACTATGTAATGGAATGTAACACCTCAAATTGGATGGAATGGAAAATTGAAGGAATGAGTGGTATTGGATGGAATGAGTTCCATCACACTCCATTCCATTCCATTACTTTTTTACAAAACCATACAGCGGAATGTGGCTTCATCCCACACCATTCCATTCCATTCCACCACTCACTACCAATCCAAACATAACATAAGTCTTCCACCTTAAGTCTTCTATCATAAATGTGATACAAAGTCTTCTACAATGTATTTATTTTTTTTTAGATTTTGTGTAAGCCCTTATAGTTTTGTTATTTATGAAATGTGTTTTGATAGGTAAGTGTGAGGGTTTATAAAATACTTTCAAGCAATGTGAGTTTTTTTTTTTTGCAAATATAATTAATTCCTTTACAAAAAAAAAAGTATTAAATAATTAATCTTGTGCAATGTAATTAATTCCTTTAAGAAGTGATGTGAATATTGTGTCTCAACCATATTAGTATTTGGTTAATCATCTCTCAGCACCTTATATATTCTTGAAACAAAACCATATCACAAATATCCACCATATATATCCAGTCCACATTCACTCAACACATTAAAAGAAACACTTTTGTCCCTTCCACAAACACAATCATCACAATTATGTTATTATTTCCTTTTAAACGACTCCTTTACATTTATCATATCCCTAAAAATGACTACATAAATAAACCCACAAGAACAGCATAAAGCATCATTCCTTTTGAAGCGGTTCAACATGCCAAAATTTCATAGTATCACAAGACTTTAAAAACTGTCTTAAATATCTGCCCTATATATGTAATTATCATTCCCTTAATTCAGATTTCAAGGATATTCCTACTTTGTACTGGATATGCAGTACCACAATATTAAGATTAGTAAATTGCTAATGTCATCAAATTTACATGCCAAAAATACTGTCCAGAAGGGCCATGACGAGGCAGTAAAGATATGCACAAGGACATAATTCATGAAGAAGAAATATAAATGGGAGAAGTTTAGTTTACTTAAACTACCGGTTTTGTGTAGATTTAATGAAAATGAACTATGCCATTAAGCTTGAATAAAGCCCAGTTTATTAATTTGGATTGTAGTCAAAAAGGAAATATCTATAGTAGAAAGTTGAACACGGTGGAATGACATAATGTAATGAAATTTCAAATAGAGGTTTATTAATCATTAGATAATCAACTTTTTCATTAATCATTAGATTATCAAGAGAGGAGAACCACACTTTTAGGTTGCAACTGAGGGTGACACCACACTTTTACCAAAAAAATTAAGGTAGTCAGTTTATGGGTCTCTTACTTATAAAGAGTTCAACCTCCACTTTTCGAACTGGTGTCGGACTTGTAACTTGCACACAATCTCATCCTTAATTGTGAGTCCATCAATTAATCATGCCCACCCTAAACACCCTTGGTCAAGAAAACTTTCCACTCAAGGAGCCAGTCGAACCAAGCTCTGATAGCATTGTTGTGTCACGAACGTAGCCTGGAGGACCACCCACATTAAACAACAGCAACTACCCAAGCAAGTGAGAGACGTAACACACTTTTACCCAAAACTCAAGACCCAACACGAAGACATTTCAACAAAAAAAAACTAGAGAGATCTGTTTCTCATTAGATTATCAAGTTTTCCATATTGAAGTTATTTCTACATAGAACTAGGGCATCAGGTAAAGCTAAAAGGTCATTCTTTACATTGATATAGAAACAAAATTAGGTTGCAAACAAAAGAGAGAAAACAATCAAAATAAAATTATTATTTTTTGTTTGAAAAGGCAAAATATATTAATAAGTTCAGTACTGAAAATTACAAGAAACGTGATACAAAAAGCATCCCACACGGTGAAGCCTGTAACACCCTAATTTTTAAAAGTGATAAATTATGCAAAAGATACGGCATATCAAAAATCTAAATGTTCTTCAAATAAATCACCAAGCATGCATAAATAACAATTTTCTCAAAACATCGCAGCGGAATAAAACATCATCACATATGTGTTTAATAAAACATCTCTAAGTAGCCATGTCTCAAAATCATAATACATCACCAACATAAAATCTCATCTCAACAATTGAGTCATAAAAACAACAAATAGTCATAAGACGCCAAACATAAAGACATCCTAATCAGAGTTGACACACCAGCTAGACTCTGAAAAAGCAGTAAACGAGGAAGCTCTGAGCTTTCCTCTAGCAACTCACCAAGCAACAAACTAGTCCTGGACACCGTCTACCCATCCATACGGATAAGGAAGGCGGTCAACCAAAGGACCACTGCGGGTTAGTTCATAATTCATAATTAAACATAATCAATTGAAAATAATCGACACAAATCAGAATTCACATGATTAATAAATTCAATCTCATATAATTCCCCAGGTATACAAATTTCTCAAATAATGCTTACAATTCACCTTATCCAGATATTCACAACGGTCACCAGTCACCAAATTTCACCAATGCACGTATACATCAATTCACATAATCAAGTATGACTCAACTCACCAAATAATAATGTATGCAATGCTCTAGACTCTTCTAGATACATATGGTACCATGCGAGGATAATTTTATCGTTAATGAATCCACCGACATAATAACCACCCCGCATTTATGTCCTGCAGAAGCTATCTAACAATCACCCGCATTTGCATACTTCAAGATCACCTCATATGACTATGAATGCATGGACTTCAAGTGAGGACTCGACAATACATAATTCACCACCATAGACATTAATATAATAACCACCCCGCGTTTATGTTATTTACCAACAATTACATTATCAAATACTTACATCCATACAATCAACAAGTCATCGTCAAAATCATCTATTCATAACACCATAAGAATTAACACAACAACATTCAACACCTTAAAGAAACAATAAGGTTTCAAGTTCACCTTTCACATAAAGAAGGATATTTAGCCACAACATAACATTTACCAATTTCAACACTCAATCCTTAACAATTCATTCACAATAAGTCATACTAACATGAATTCAAAGTCTCCTACAAGTTATCCGACCATAAAACATTAGTTTGACAAAGTTCGTCTAAGTTTATGAAAACTAGCATTTTCTGACAAATTTCTCAAAACCAAAGTAAATGAATTCAAACGCCTCCACCGAGTATACACAGAAATCACATATAAGTGCAGTACTGTGTACACGTACATATCATTGGCCAATTCCAACAAATGCCAAAATTCATCTAAGTTCGTATCGTTTTATCATATTCCAAGTTATTCAACACCCAAACCGAAGGGTACTGTTACTGGGCAACTCGCCCTAGCGAGCTCCATCTCGTCAGGCGAGTTACACCAGAACAGGTTGCCTTGTTTTGGTTGTTCCCTCTCGGGAACTTCCAATTTTTCACACCAAAACACAAATTTTGATCCCCCTTGACCCCAAATTCGACCCAAGACTTATACACTTGATTACAAACATCAAAAGGCATTCAAAACAACAACAACAAACATCATATTATAACACCAATTCATCTCAAAATCATCATCTAGTTCATTTTCACCAACAACCACCATTTTTCTCATTTTACATTCAAACTTCAAAACAACCACACCAATTCAAACCCCATAAACATGTAAGCATAAACAAACATAAATGAAGTGAATTTAAACATGTTTTAGCAACAATCATACACCAATTCATGAATTTCACTTAAATAGTCAAAAATCATTAAAACAACTCAACAACAACAACAACAACTATGAAGTTTAAGCTATTAACACAACAAATTCATGAAGTTTATCATACCTTCAATTCCATATGAAAAAGGAGCACGAATTTTATCATTTAAAGTCACACAAATCACAATCTTAACAAAAGCACTTAAACCCACAAGTAGAAAAAGTGATTATTGCTTAATTAGTGGAAAGAGACCACCCCCCTTACCTCTAAGCTTCAATAATCCAATTTATACCTTCAATTTAGCTCCTAGGCACCAACCCCAAGACTTTGTCTCTATATTTCTTCTTTGCTCTTCAAGATCTTCTCTCTCTCTCTCTCTCTCTCTTTCTCTCTCTCTCTCTCTCTCTCTCTCTCTCTCTCTCTCTCTACCTCTATCTTAAAATGTTTTGTGAAAATTAGTGAATGAAAGGTAATGACCTAATTTCTCACAAGACTAGTGTTTATATAGTCACTACACAAATGGGCTCAACCCTAGTTGTCTTAAATGGGCTCATGATGAGTCGATAAATTAATATTTCTAATATGTTATTTGAGTTTATTTTATTTAGATTTGATTTAGTTTTATTTAAATATTATTTCCTTTTTGAGCTATTTTACTTCAATTGCAAATTATTATATTTCAAGAACGAATATCTGAAGATTCAGTCTTGGAGCAAAAGAAAGAGGATTAGGAGCTGATTCGGGAAGAAAATACGAAATATGGGACAAAAATATGTCACCCCCAAAGTCAGAGACATGGCACGGCCCGTGCCCTCAGTGGCACGGCCGTGCCACCC
>Ga0315915_1003457_pt1 | contig 19987 bp, 8 predicted proteins | sample MpolbnodulesMG_FD_207738 | JGI IMG/M metagenome (GOLD analysis project Ga0315915, IMG submission 207738) | Medicago polymorpha root nodule microbial communities from Los Angeles, California, United States - branched nodules | ecosystem: Host-associated > Plants > Roots > Nodule | place: USA... | reverse complement strand
TGTCTTAATTGCACTTTTGGCCCCCTATCTTTTCAAAAGTTGCGATTTTAGCCCCCTAACTAATTAAAATACAAAACACCCCCCTATGTATTGGATCTTTGGCAGTTTTAGCCCCAAGGCCACTTTTGACTTAGTCATCGCTGACGTGGCACCCCCTAACTAATTACACGTGACACCTCACTCAAGGGATGTGGGTGCCACGTCAGCGAAGACTAAGTCAAAAATGGCCTTGGGGGCCAAAACTGCCAAAGATCCAATACATAGGGGATGTTTTGTATTTTAATTAGTTAGGAGGCCAAAATCACAACTTTTGGAAAGATAGGGGGCCAAAAGTGCAATTAAGCCAAAAAACATTTGTTGAAAGATGTGACTCTCTTAAATAAGAGAATAGTCTTTAGAAATATGAGAATGATATCTTTGATTTAAGGATTTAACAAAGCTAAACGGATAATGGAGTTCACACGTTAGGTTTTATTAATCCTTAGAGTTCAACTTTGATAATTTTTACAGTAGAATTTTAATTCAGTTACAAATATTAATCACATTGTCATTTGAAAATTTTGGTTTGGTTTGGGAACATGCATTTGGGTTGTGTATCTTATGCATTGCCAACACTTGAACACTCACACATCTCTCCCCATCGTTGCGCCATTTTTTATTTTTGGTTGCAATATTCTGTTACAACAAACCATATCCCCTACCCATGTTGTGTTGTATGTTCCATGTTTTGATTTAAAGAATGATAGTGATGAAGCGACCACCATAGCATCTTTAAATGTCGCGACAATGGACAACGAGATCCAAAACGGACGTTTTAAATGGGGAGGATTCCAAGACTAGGAAAGGGATAAGAAAACCTTTAAGCTTTCACATGTTTCTCATGTTTATGGAACTAAGGCATTTTTCTGAGCTAGAAAGTAAGTTTCTTTGTTACTTTCAGGCTTACCTTCACAGCATTTACTGAGTATATGGTTTTAGAACCAAATTTCATAACATATAAGAAATTAGTGTGTATTTCTAATCCATTATTATTCAATCGAGTGGATTCCTACATATATCAGCCTGTGTACAAATGGATCGTTTGTCACGTGTATTTTCCTTGTATACAGGTGATGTTGGTAATCTTTTGTTACTGAATCTGGAATTCGGCCAACTATTTCTTTTAAACTAAATATAGTTATATTAATGGTAAAATATGTTTGTAATAACTGATAAACTAATTGCGTGTTGCAACTTTTCAGCCAGGAGTTGCTATAAGAAACTACAACATGTCTGTTTGTGGTCCTTTCATGGCATTGTGAATTTAGTTGGGTTGATGTATATTAGTTTTATAGTTTTGGCTTTGAATTGATTTTTATCTTCTATTGCTCTGTTAGTCTGATGTAAGGGGCATGGGTAAGTTCACTTGTAAATGCTAGTTGCGAGACATCAAGCTAGACATCTGAATATAATGTTTCTCTTTTAGTTAATTGAGTGAGACATCATAGGTAAGAGACTAGAGATGATCTCCGGTTATATGCGAGACATTGAGATCTATGAAGGGGGTAGGTTAAGGTTTAATTAAAATAAAAGGGGTTTAGAGTCGATCAAGGCAAGATATTAGTTAGTAATGAAACTTAATTCCAATACAATTTGTATAATTGTTTGTTTCACCTCACTCATATTTTGTCAATAAACAATGTCAAGTATCTAAATACCATCACACCTTTCAATAAATAAATATCCCCACTCATGGGAAAAAACTAACATCCCTGTATGGGATTGTGCCTAAGTTCATGAATAAATAAACCAAGAAAAGTAATATATTTTTGGCTTAATGTATCATTTGGGCTCTTAACTTATTTTTTGTTTTCACTTTGGTCCCTTAACTATAAAGTGTCTCAATTTGGTCTCATAAATCTTCATTTAAGATGAACCAACTTTATAAGTGGTTCACCATAGACCTCATAAATCTTTTTAATTCTAACTATTTGATTTATGGCGAAAATGCACTTTTGGCCCCCTAGGTTTGCCATGGTAGCAATTTTGGTCCCCTATTAAAAAAAACCACTTTCCAGCCCCGTAACTTCATCCCCTTTTGCAACTCATAGGCCTCTCTGATTTTGACCGGGTCAAAGTTTAAGTGGCCACTCAATGGACGCCACGTGGCAATTTTTTGAATTAAAAATAAAAAAAGTCACATATTTTTTTATTGAAATTAAATAATTAAAATAAATTAAAAAAAAACATCCAAAAACTAAAAGAAAAAAGCAAAAAACTCAAAAATTTAAAAAAGCAAAGCCACATGTGTATTTTAAAAATTAAAAAAAAGGTAAGGGTAAAGGATGGCACGTGACTAATTCCAGGAACAACATATTCATCATTCAACAACATATTCATCCCCTTCAATAACATATTTATCATTCTTCCACTAAAAATTCCATAAACATAAGATAACTACCTCCTCCACTCTCTTCTCCCAAAAACACAACACAACTAATTCCAAAAACACAACAACAACACCTCTGGTCACATGAAGATGAAGATCTCAAAGTATCAAACCCATGAAGATGAAGATCTCATGAAGGCAACGATAACAATAGCACAACAGAAGGCAGTGATGGTGTATTTTCAACGGCGAAATATGCAGCCAAATCAACCCATGAAGATGAAGATCTCATAGAATCAAACCCAGAAAATACAAAAATCAAATGCAAACAACATTCACAACTCAAATTCACAACTCCAATCCCAACCTCAAATACAACATTCAAATACAAATTTTGTTTTTTGAATGCAAAGAAACAACATTTAAATACAAATTTTCTTTTTTGAAAAAACGAGAGAAATTCACCACTCAAATTCACAACTCCAATCCCAACCTCTTCAAAAGCTTTCGTCGTTACAGCACTTGCCGACGAAGGACTAACAAGAACCGCAACATCCTCACCTAGAAGAGAAAGCGACAGCGAAGTTAAAGGACCGTCATCCTCCTTCGCTTCCTTCGACATCGTCACCGGTTCTGGCTCTGATGTAGTTACCCTTACCAAAAGAATCGGAACCAGACGAAAAACAGTTTGTTGTGCACCAGAATCACTTAAATCAAAGCCGAAAGTACTCTTCGGAGCACCGACGAAAGCAAAACGGAGAAGAGATGAGAAGAGACATGTGTTGAAAAATATTGATGAAGATATGTTGTTTCTAGATCACATAAACATGATATTTGGGTTCATTCTTTTGCAGATATGGTGGTTTTGGGGAAGAACATGTAGGCCGTTTCCGTTTCCAGATCTTGCACAATTCATGTGGCGTTTTTTAATATTTCCAGATCTTGCACATAAATGCTTTCTATAATTTGAGTTTTTTTGTTTAATTTATTTTAATTATTTAATTTCAATAAAAAATATGTGGCTTTTTTTTTATTTTTAATTCAAAAAATTGCCACGTGGCGTCCATTGAGTGGCCACTTGAACTTTGACCCAGTCAAAATCAGAGGGGGCCTATGAGTTGCAAAAAGGGTGAAGTTAGGGGGCTGGAAAGTGGTTTTTTTTAATAGGGGACCAAAATTGCTATCATGGCAAACATAGGTGGTCAAAAGTGCATTTTAGCCTTGATTTATTTGTCAAAAATGAAACTCTTTGATCTTAAAGGTCTATTGAAATTAATAGTAAATCACCAGCACCTAATTTATTTATCTTTCTTCATCTTCTTCCCCTTCTCTTTATTCTCTTCTTCATCACTATCATCGTTATCTTCATCAACTTCATCAAACAAACCCAGAATTTTTTTCCCCAAAAAATGGATAAAAAAACTCAAAATCATCAAACTAATTACTTAAAAAAAAAAAAAAAACTTCAAGATCTTTATCCCTAAATTCTAAGAACCCATACAAAATTTAGCACGACACATAATATAGAGGGAACAAATTAGCAAGCAAATAATCCAGAAAAAAAAAATTGGAGAAATCAGAAAACTAAAAACATAATTTTTTATTAAAAAAAAAATTTAGGGAGAGATAAAGGTCAACATAATTTTTAATCCATTAATTCAAAGCTTCAACATGTGTTTCCTATGCTATCTTCCTTCATATACTTCATAATCTTCAACGTAGTCATCATACTAACCCATAAAAAAACAACAACCTAGAAAAATAATCACCATTTTAATGTTTTTTTTCTCTTTTCTACCCTTTTCCCCTAATAGATTATTTCATGCTCACATTCATTCACATCAGATTCAGATTGAATGAAGAATCAAAGCAAGAAGAGAAGGAAGGTGAACAATTCTGAATTGAATAAACAAATGACCCTTTATGTATAACAGAGAAGTTAGCCCTAAATTAATTTGATTAAATTACAGACATAGGAATAAGTGGAAGTAACAATACGGCCGATGGAAATTTATTTCCAACCTGTTATCCTTTTGTTCTCATGTAATTCTGCACTATGTTTATGTTCTGAAAGATAAAAGGTTAAAAAAAAATGCTTTCTTCAGGTTTGACTATCTTATTCCATACGGGTGTTTTAAAAGTTGAATTGGAGATTTAACCAGCAATAAAGATATGAACTTAATGATTAAAATGATGAAGATCAAGAGGAAGAAAAGGGAGGGAGAAGAAGAAAAGGAAAAAAAAAACAGTGTTGTTGGTTCACTGTTGTATGCAATAGACTTCCAATCGAATGGTTGAAATCATATAAAAAAAATATTAGAATTAAAAAATAACGGAGAGGACTAAAAGAGGTAACGGTAGAAGACATAAAAGACTAAATTAAAACGTTTTATAGTTAAGATACCATTTTGAAAAAAAGAATTAAATTAAGGGACCAAATATTTTTTATACATTTAAAACAACAATTTCTTTTACTAAATACTTGATTGAAGATAATCTCATTTTCAATATCAAAATCAAACCCAATCACTTGATGACCTCAACCAACTACTTCCTCCTTTATTATGTCTCGCACTTAATTGAATTTGATGCATGACACCATCGAGACAAATCTCACTTTACAACTTCTTTCAATGTCATTGCCTTAGCTTTTTATTTTATTTTTATGAATTTTTAAGTTTATGCGAGTTGAATCCAAGAGCTTGAGAAAGACTCAAAAATATATAGAAATAATTTTTTTAAAGAAGACTACAGAATGCTTATAAATATACTTATATACTTCCTCGAATTTTTTTTATTTCTACCCTTAAAATAATCGAAAATTAATTTTTTTACCCTACTTTCAATTTTTTTTCAAATATACCCTACTTTTTTCAGATTCTCTGCCATCCCACGAGCTCCCCTTGTGGGATACCTTTTTTTTTTTTTGTACTTATTATATCTCACAACCTCCCTTTGTGGGATTTTTTTTTTGTTGGACTTATTATATCCCACAACCCCTCTTTGTGGGATACTATTTTATGTTTTTTTTTATGACCCACAGCCCCCCACTTTGAATCGTTTGCCATTGAACTCAAATGATAATCATTTTCTGGATGTTGGATCGCCTTCAAGAGAACACAATGTCTCATTGATGCTTGGTAAAATAGTCAGATGCAAGCTATTACAAACAACGATGACGAAACAGAACCTGAAGTAGTACATCGTGAGAAAACTAATGTTTTTTCCTCTTTTCTACCCTTTTCCCCTTTTTACATTAATTTTTTTTTACTCAAGAAAACTAAGGTAGAGAAATGCTAGCAACACATATTTTAACAAACATTTTTCAACACACTCTTTTTAATTGGTTAAAATTCGCAAGTGACCCACCAAATTTATATGGGACCCACATGATTTGATGCATCTCATGTGAACTTTAACCAATCAAAGAGAATGTGTTGAAAAATGTGTTGCTAACATTCCTCAACTAAGGTATATTTGTGTGTAACTTGAAATTAATCTTTTTAAAGTTCGACCTCTCTCAATGTATATTTGTGTGTAACTTGAAATTAATCTTTTTAAAGTTCGACCTCTCTCAATGTATATTTTTCTATACCAACCGTTCAAAAATCGAACCAAAGCTAAATAATTCAAGAATACAAATATTACCACTTGGCTTACAGTTTTTTTGTTTGTTTTGAGAAATGATATTTATACAACCATTTTTGACAACTTTATCTCTCATACTCACATATGTTTTTTTTTTTGGTCAAGTAGCCTAGTGGCTAGAGAAATTCACCTAAAGATGAATAAGTGGGGTGTCCGGGGTTCGAACCCCGGCCCCTGCACATATTGTGCATTATCCCTTATCAAATAAGCTAAGCTCATGGGGACTTCTCACATATGTTTTTACTCTCTCGTTTTGAAATTCGTGTAAATACTTATTTTTCTTTGTAAATTTATAATTGCCCCGTAAATTGTCATACAAATGGGTTATTCAAAGGATCACGCTAACTTCTATGCTTATGACACATGTTAAGGAAGAGAGAAAAAGTATGTTAAGGAAGAGAGAAAAAGTATTTTAGCATTGTAATGCAAAATCAAATACTATTTTAAAATTATGTATTATGAAATATGATTATAATGTATACTCCTTACACTGGTCTTGCAAAATCAGATACCATTTTAAAATTCCGAGATATGATTATGTGTATACTTGTTTGCTACACTAGATCGCATTGATAACAAACACATTAAACTTTGCTATAAATTGTAGAATCAAAACCATGAATGAACTAAAGAATGAGTGACTATGAATGAAAAGGACAAAGTAAAAACATAGTCAACATCATTTGACTCCTTCCCTTTGTAAAAAAACCTCTTGTGTTCGTGAAACAACAAAGAACTCTGTCCAAACAATTTCAGTCATCTCCATCCATCATCATCATCATCATCATCATCATCACCAACCCTTCCAACAATGAAGCGCAAAAAATGGTCAGAACTCGAAGAACAAACCCTCTTAACAAAATACTCCGAACTTCACCTTTCAGGAACACTCCCCAAACTCAAAACCCGTGAAAAAAAGTTCAAACCAATCGCCGATCATGTCAACACTGTTCACCATCTTCATGATCCAACCACCTTCCCTTTCAAATGGTCATGGCGTGATGTTTCGATCAAAGTTCAAAACATGCGTCATCAGTATATTGGTGTTAAACACAAGATTCAATCCAATGATCATGGATTCAATTGGAATGATGGGGTTATTCATTGGGAGAATTTTCTTAATTATAAACGTGTTTTTGGTGATGTTAAAATTCATCCTAAACCTAAACTTAATGATGGTAATTGTTATTTTAGCGTGTGTTTGGTGTCTGACATGTGTGTCAGTGTCGTATTTGGTGTCGGTGTTTGTGTTTCTTAGGTGGTAATAATAATAATAACTCTGCTTTTTGTGATTTAGGGTTTGAGACTGAAATTGATGACTCTGATGATTCTGATGATGGCGATGACGATGGTGATGGAGATGTTAGTGAAGAAGAATTGAAGAGATTGGGAATTAAGGTTTTGAAATTGAGGGAGGTTATGGTGAAGAGAGAAGAGAGGAAGAGGGAGAGGGAGTTTTTGAAGGAGAAAGAGGAGTGGAAAAGGAAGGAATTTGAGTTTTCGAGTGGAAAAGGCGAGTGTTGTTGTGGGGAGAGGGAATTGGAATTGGAGGAGATATGGGCAAAGAAGGAGGTTGAGAAGAGGATTAGGTTAGAGAAGGAGCTCGACGAGGAGAAGAGGAGGAGGAGGAAGGTGGAGGAGAAGATGGAGGAAGAGGAGATGGAATGGAGGGAGAGGATGGTGGCTATGCAGATTGAGCATGAGAAGCAGATGATGCAGATGCATGCTGAGGCGTGTCATAATCAAATGCAGGTGCTTGGTGTTATGGCTAGAATACTTTGTCAGTTTTTTGGTTCGGGGAATGATGGATTGGGTGGTGCTGGATTAGGGACATTGCCGACTCAGGTGTTGCATCATGGTGGTGGTTTGGGGAATGTGAAACCTGATGGTAGTTCGCCTTCAGAGTTCCTGTAGAAATCTGTCTTGTCACTTGAATTCGAATAGTGTGTACACACTGTGTCCTTTTTAGTTCTGTTAGAATTTTAAATTTCTCAAGAGCTGAAAAGATCGATTCTTCATCGGAATGCTGCTTTCCTGGATCTAGCAATGCCATTTCTGTTTTTCTTTTATTAGTTAGATGATTCTGAAATTCAGCAGTTGTATCATTTTTTGTAAACTTTTGAAGGAAATGTCTGATTCCAGGGAAGAGGGAGAAATGGAACTGGACTGCTAGATGGCCCCAACAAACAGCTGAGCATATTTGTCAATTTTCTAAGCTTTAAGAGGGAGAAGAGGGTAGAGGGAAAAGGGAACAGGAAATGTCTGATTCCGGGGAAGAGGGAGAAAGGGAACCAGACCATAGTTTTAAAAACCGGCTCGGACAGCTAGATTGACCCAACATGAAAGAGCTGAGGATATTTATCAATTTTCTAATCTTTAAGAATAGTATTGGATTTGTATCCTACCGAAAAGATGTTAAAAAGCATTCTGTTAGTACTTGGTAATTTGAAAATAGAAGTAAATTGTGTTAAAATTTCCATAATTTTTTAATTGTTTTAGAGTTTCTGCTGTTAATTGTGTTGGTTAGTGTCTAAGTTGATTCATGTTTTGCTTTAATTTTTTAGTTGGTGATTATGGTACTGTAGACATTGCATTAGATTAGAATTGTGACCGCGTCCAGGATGTGTGTTGAAGCCTGCTCAGGATATATTAGAAAATAATAGAAAAGTAACTGAGTACGTGCATTGATCTAAGTTCAGAAACCCATGTAATCTATATTTTACATTTTGAAATTCATTTTTAGCTGGTGAGTAATCATAAGATGTGAGTGAAAACATATGTCTTTCTGCTTTGGATTTTTTTTTTTTTTTTTTGGGGGGGGGGGTTCTCTATCGGTAAAGGGAAACCATATCAGTTCAAACTCCCTCATTTTGGAAAGTAGCAAATCCGTTTTTTTTGTTTGTTTTACATCTATAGCTCCTTTTCTTCCTGTAGTCATTGTTTTATTTTAGAAATAGGGCTTTAGGCCTACTTCAATCTCAAAAGCTAGCTCACAATATTGCTCTAGCCTTATAAAGTTATAAGGATTAATTTTGCCATATCTGGAGTCTATCTGGGATCTCACAATAACTCACATGCTTCAAATGGTGTAATAGTCCTGTAAACAATTGTATGTTAGCTAAATATAAGTAGATGCATGAGATATATTTGATGATTTCTTTCGTCAAAATTGGGCACAACTTCTAGGCTTTATGGCTAACATTGAATTGTTTAATCAGTATTAAGAATAGAGTTTAATTTGCTTACTTGTGCTGGACTATAATACTCACCATTATGAATTTCAGAACACTTTTTGCCCTGGATATTAAAGATGACCATTTCTTAAATGACAATGTCTTTTGCTTTCAAGCACATCTCTTATTCATGTAACTTGTTAATTCTGCAGTTGGGTGGAATTTTCTTGGTTCTTTTTCTACAAGTTTGCTGAAAATGCCCTGAAATGAGGGAAACTGATATTTCTTTCCCCAGAACAAATGTGGGATTAACTTTGTGAGAAATATGGTCCCCGTGCTTTTAATCTTTTCGAGGAAGGTTCCACTAATTGGCCGTGGTTTGCTTCCAAGTGGTGGAAGGATTTGGTCGGGTTGGATAGGAGGGAGGGTTCTTATTGGTTCAATTCGGAGGTTGTTAGAAAGGTTGGCAATGGCAACAAAACGAGCTTTTGGAACCATGTGTGGTTGGGGAATGAGACGCTTAGGAGTAGTTATCCCCGTCTTTATGATATTTCCAATCAAAAAGATATGTGTGTTGGGGAAATGAGGGAGGTAGCCGGTGGTCTTGGAGGCGTAGGTTTTTTGTGTGGGAGGAAAATAGTTTTGCGAACATGTTGGTAGAGTTGGAAGGATTTGTGCACTCTCATGAGGATGACCGATGGTGTTGGAGGTTGGAAGATAATGGGGCCTTTTCGGTTAGTTCTATGTATAAGAAGCTGGATAGGGAAGGGGGGGTGGATTCCGATCTTGGGGTTATGGAGAGGAGGGTTTTTACGTGTATTTGGAAGAGTCCGGCTCCTTCCAAGGTGGTGGCCTTCTCTTGGAAGCTTCTATATGATCGGATTCCAACTAGGCGTAATCTAGCCTTGAGAAATGTGCTCCCTCCGGATGTGCCTTTGTTATGTGCCCTTTGTGAGAATTCGGAGGAGTCATCAACCCATTTGTTTCTTCACTGTCAAGTTGCTAGCATGGTGTGGGAATGGCTAATGAGGTGGCTGAATGGGTCCTTTATAACACCTCCTAACCTGTTTAACCATTGGGAGTGTTGGAGTGATTTGGCGGTGAACAAGAGGGTCCGTAAGGGATATTATCTTATTTGGCATGCTTCAGTGTGGCTTTTATGGAAGGCGAGAAATGATAAAATCTTCAACAATGTGGTATGCGATGCGGATAGTATAGTGGAGGAAGTGAAGGTTTTATCTTGGAGATGGAGCTTATTGCGGATGAATATTCCCTCGTGTTTGTTCTACGAGTGGTGTTGGGATCCGGTAGATTGTCTTCTCCACCAGAGGGCCTAGTGTTGCTAGTTGGGTTAGCTGTCCACCTCCTTTTTCTGTTTTCTGCTGTGTTTCGGCAGTTCTGTTGGAGTGGTATTGCTGCTGGTTTTGTCGGGGATTGCTGTCTGTTGTCTGGTGTGGGTTTTGGGGCCTGCTGTGTCCCTTGTTGCTGCTGTAGCAGCTGTTTTGGCTCGGTTTGCTGGGGGGCAGGTGTGTTTTAGTTCCTGCAGTGGCTGTTTTTTCGCTTTGGGTTTGGTTCCTGCGCTCGCTGGTGACGCAGAGGTATGCTGCTGCTGGCTATTTGCCTGTCGTATATCCCGGCGTCATGTTCGAGTGGTTTGGGTGTTTTGGTGTGCCGCCTATATACGGCCACTGTTGTATTTCTGTCGTTCTTTCCGCGAGTTTTGGGAGTGTCTTACACCCTCTTGTCGATGAATAATATTTGCCGTTTCAAAAAAAAATAAAAATGTGGGATTAACTTGTCTTTGACACTTGGTTTTAAAATTATTTATTTTATTTTATTTAAAATTTCTCAAATGTGGGAGCCTTGGTGCAACAGTAAGTTGTTGTCACATGTCTAAAAGGTCGCGGGTTCAAGTTCAGGAAACAACCTCTTGTGTAATAAACAGGGTAAGACTCTGTATAATACACCAAATGGCAGGACCCCTATCCAAACCCTGCGTATGCGGGAGCTTTAGTGCACCGGGCTGGCTGCCTTGCCCTTTATAATTGAATATCTATGTTCCAACTGAATAAAATGTTCCTCTTGTTCCTGTTGTATGTTCATTATGCCAAACTGTAGCATATCAAATGTCGATAATTTATGATTGAGATTGACACATAAGCTTGTTGATTGCAAATTATATTGTTCACAGAGGTTGGGCAAGGATAGTACTGTTGTTGTAACATATGCAGGTGACACTTTTTTTTTTTTATAATTTCTCTCAAGAAAAGTTTGCCGAGCTTACCATTGGTTACTAACCTTAACTTGGAAACGTGAAGGTTCTGAAAACCCAACCTGGTCTACTTTGAAGTTAACTGCACTGGGTTTGATTCTGCAAATTAGAGTTTCAGGTTAGGATGAGTCACAATTTGGGAAGAATAAGAGTGAGGTTTTGGAAGAAAAATGGAAATTCTGAATCACCACAGCCAGACTAGTTGAAGCTATCAAAGAACGAAGAAAAGGGACCATCTTGAGTTCTATTTTTCCGGCTTTATTTATGTGAGCTTGGTTAGTCTATGCAATAGTGCAAGGTATGCAGTGACCTTTGTTCTTCTCATTTCTCAGTCAAACTGCAATTGTTTTATTTGCTGTTGCCTTTGATGTTTAATAGTGGATATTTTTTTTATACAAGTATGAACATCTTGAGAAATTAAGCAATCTGTGCAAGGTTGTTAAATTAGGACTTCATCATTCCATCCTACATTATCTTGAGAAATTAAGCAATTCATGTAAGGTTCTTAAATTAAGCACTTCTCTTTTCCTCTTTGTCGTCAATCTCTGCTACTTGTCTCTGTTCTGTGTTGATCTTTGGCTTCAATCTCTTCTGGGTGACTGGTCCGACTTTTCTATTCGGCTTCAGTCTTGTGATGTTTGTCTCACGGTTCTTGATTCTGCCTCCTTACCAATTATCTTTTTTGCCTATCTCTTTGTAGATTTAGTCCTTTCACTCCTTTGTCCATTTCTTCGATTGTGCGGCTTTATGCATTTTCAGTTAAAGTTTTTATTTTTGGATATAAAATTTTCAATTACAGTTGTAAAGATTTTTTGTTTTAAACATGTTATTATATTTTATGTAGCCTAGGCACGGCACTGCCACATTGACACCGATATCAATTTGACGAAATGAATTAATTGAATGTAACCAACCACATGTTTGTTTCATGTCAGTGTCAAACGCCGGCATGCGTGCGTCAGACATCGAACACACCTAAGATTAAATTTGTCGATGCATCAAAGGTCATATTAGTTGACATCTGTTTGTGGATATAATTTTGTATTTTATACAAGATCTTATGATCTGCATTACAATTGTGTTTGCACGTCTTCCCCCTTTTTGGTGCGACATGATGATAATTTTGACTTCCTTGAACTTGAGCTTCAAAACAATTAAGTAAGAAAGTTATCAATAGTTGGGCTATGTTTGGATATTTATCGGAAAGTGTAATGGAATGGAAAGAAATAGATCACAGTGAAGCAGAATGGATTGGAGTGAAATATTGTTAGCATCTGGTTGGATATTTTTATATCAATAATTCAGTGTAAGACGAATGTTTCATGTATGTAAAAACTGGTATTTTCGCAATGATATTTGTCCTTCAGATTGTCTTCTTTCTGAGTGACTGTATAAAGTAACAACTATGTTCTCATTTAGTGGTTTTATAATTAGTTCAGTGACATTTTTATTTCCTCTGTTTTTTTTTTGTTTTTGTTTGTGAATGATATCCCCTCAAATTTACAATATCTGATGTTGTATGTATATTAATTTGAACACCCACTCAATCTTTTCATAATATGTTTCTTTATCCTTTGACTTGTGTATTTGAATTATTGAAACCAGTAGGGTATGTAGATTGCATCCGAATTAATCTTTGGCAGAAGGTAGTGGCATATCTTAGGTGTGTTGGCTAGATCACAAATTAATGTTAACGGAGAACCATGTGTGCATGTAACTTCTAAACTAGCTTATAGCAGTATTTTGTTTGTTATAGTCTGTATTATTGGGCTGGGAAAACTTTGTTATCATCACTCTAATAATATAGTTTGGATGAGACATTTGAATATGCCATATTGAAGGAGGGGACATATTAATTGAATGAACTACTTTTTTATTTTTACAATATATAGAGGTTAGGTAAGTTAAGTTGGGATTTAAAATATGGTTCGGATCAAGTAAATTCAATGTGATTCAGAAACATTTCTAATTTTCTAGTGGGAAATTAGATTCTTTCATATCTCATTGTCTCCACCCATTTCATTTAAATTCCTAATCGGAAGTTAGATATATTATGGTAACTCATTTTCTAAATTTCAGTGATTGATCGATCGGTGCACCATAAGTTCAAAAGAAAAAAAAAGGATGTACTTTGAATTCCACATAGAGGAAAGTGTCCGTGAAAGAAAATTAAGTTTAATTTGTAACCGTCTTTTAAAGATAATTATTTATTAAATATTTTATTTCTATTGAATGTCAATGTGAGATTAGCTTACACATATGGTGCATAATCTTTTTCTCTTTTAGGTTTATAGTAAAATTTTAAAATAAAAACGAAACATCTTGAAATAAAAAATTCCTTACTTTTGTTTTTTAGAAAATGGGATGGAATTAGAAAAAATTTGATATGGATTTCTTTATCATGCTCATTTAATTTTCAACCATTAGCTTGTGTTATAACAATATTGTACTCTTAACATTTCTTAAAAAAAAAATATATTACACTCTTAACATGAAAGCGATTATTCAAAAAAATTTAAAATAAATGGTTAAATTCAAGTGGTTAACGAACTTTAGAATACTCAGAACCTCTTTTCTCAAAGACCAAAGAGTGAAGAAAAAACAAAAGTATTGTATTCTTCACATGGCATCAGAGGTGGATGCAGTTTGATGGCTGCAGGGACCTAGCACCTGCCGGTTCTTTCATTTTGGTTGCCATTATCACGCAGTTCCTTCAAATATATGCACTGGCAGAATAACACTTACCTTTTTGCTTTTATAAATATAAACTGAGCTTCAATCATTTTTTGTGTGTGCACAATCTAGCTTCAATTGTTAATTTTTTTCAAGGAAGCTTCAATTATTATTATTTTGTTTGAATTTACTTCTTTATAGCTTTCTCATCACGGCAAAGTATAATTTTAAACATGGGATTTTATGTGATTAAATGCACCAGAAATAATTAAAATTTGCAATGATTTTTTTAAGGCTTAATCAGTGATGTGGTCCCATAAGTTATTTGCTGGTTACATTGTAGTCCCATAAGTTATTAACATTACAATTTAGTCCCTTTAAGTCATCTTCCGTCAACCAAATAAATCCCCACCGTCAAAACCGTTAAGTCAATGTCTAAGGTGGATACACATTGCAAGTTGTCACGTCACCGTTCACATGTGCCTATTTAACATTTTGGCAAAAGACTGTCGGTGAGGATTTATTTGGCTAACAGATACTAACTTAAGGGACCAAATTGTAACGTTAATAACTTATGAGACCAAAATGTAACCAACAAATAACTTAAGGGACCAAATCATTAATTAAGCCTTTTTTTTAATCTCGGTATCAGAAAATTCGATTAATCCAGGGATCAATCACATCGTCTATTAACTGATCATATTTAAAGTTATAACAAACTATGTATGGATTAACTCATATTAATTAACATCGCGAGAATTCGAAACTGAGACCTTGAAAGAAGCACACTTCAAAATCCAAAGTCTAGACAGCCAAACCAACCTGTGTCAGTTCGAAATTTGCAAGGTTATTGCTCTTCTACCGTCTGTTTTTGCTCATTCCCGTCAAATAGCCGAGCATGAGTTAACTCACGCATGTGTATTTTCAGCGTGAGTTAACTCACGTAGGACGAGAATAAGTAAAAACAGATGAGAGAAGAGCAATTCTCAATTTGCAATGATGTAGTATTTATAAATGTGCCCCTCCATCACCACTTAACTCATGTCTCTGCCCCTGCATGGTATGTATAATTTTCACGTGTTACGTGGTATCTGAAACTATTACGGTATAGTCTAGTAGCCATATAAGATTTTTGTTTTATTAGGGTTTGAGGCATGAGACATGTTGGTATGCAACCACTTAATCCATACATATTGGGTTGGAAGTCTGTTGGTATAAATGTTGAATGGAGAATTTCTCTTAAAGCTGTGTTGTTTTAGAGTTGACCGGTTGAAGAGGAGGTGATTCATGTGAATCTGTCAAACACGTACTAGCAGGCCCATGGGTCTTCACAGCATACCAAAATTGATATTTGATATAGTATCAATCAATGTACTTGAACATAGTAAAAGCAAGACTGTTAGATGTTACTGTGCATCAACCAACCAGTCCAAATAATATACTAGCTCACAATACCCTTTGTTTGGATTGAGAAAGAAATCTAAAGTATGTCTTCATAAGGTATATGAATTGGTTCCTCATTGTAGCCATTTGAATATGACATATATATACATATATTAGAATAACATTTGAATATGAACATGGTTTCTGAATAATTATGCATAATGTACATGCCAAAACCCAAGGGAGAACCTAAGCAAACTAATGTTTTTAAAAATAGAACAATATAGAATATAAGGGTTGGGTAGCTAAAATGGAGAAAAATATAAATCTAACAACTAATTATTAACATTAACTGGCTTAAGAAACGAAAAAAAGAACAATATCATACATTTTTTATAAGAAAAAGTTAAGGCGACTCTTGAGACTCATCAAAACCAAGTGCCTCTAGACTCGAAAAATACTACTTACAATCAACCTACTACTTCCTCCGTTATTAATTATAAGCAAATTTTAATTTTTTAAGTTCATTCGATTAATGATGTATGTGATCTATATTATGAACCACAAACATCATTAAATGAGTGAATATAAAAAGTCAAAATTTGTTTATAAAATTAACAATCAAAAGGAAGTAACTAGATTTTTTTTTGGGAATGTAAGACACTTGGATTATGAAGCAAAACGATTATCAGACACTTGGCTCTTTTAACATTAGATTACCTAAGACTAGATAGTCACATAAAAAAAGAGAAAAATTAATTTAATAGAAGTGGTCCACTACAGGGTCAGTCTTGCAGATACGGTTAGTCCCTATCATTTTCCCAACATTTCGTTTTCATCATTTCATTCCTCTTTTACCCCCAATCACAATTCTAAAATATTCCAACCACATCTTTGCAGTTCTAGAAGCTCCATAATCAGAATCAAATTGCAGCAAGTTGAAAATTGAAATTGAGATGGCCTTCCATCTATCATAGTTAACAATACTGCATGCATCTTTAAAAATAAAAAAAAACCAAACAATACTGCATGCATGAAAAACTGCACGAACCAGCATAAGAAATGATTATAAAGAGTTATCTATCATGGATCAAATTCCACTTCAAGTATATATCTTTAATTTTTTTTTAAGGATTACCAATTAATGTCATTGGGTGGTCCAAGTCCTACTTACTCTAAGGTCATGTTAGGGCACATATTAGCATAAACACATTTTGTATTTTTTATTAGTATTAAAAAAAGTTGATAGCATGGATAACATATCTAAAGTACCCTTTGTACATTAGTATAGTAAGTTTTGACTTTTCTGATTTCAAGATACTTTAAAAGTTTATCATGTTACCATATCATTTTGAAATTGATTTGAGCGTCAAAGTATTTTTAAGTACGACATTCCCTCTGGAAAGCTCAACCACAATCCTTTGCGGCCCTGCAATACTTCATAAACTCCACACGTCGATTTAGGCTTGACTTGTACTACATTTAAATTACTTCTCTATCGATCCTCCTCCCAAAATTTGAAGTATCATACATTTTTTTTGTGTACACCCTAAAACAAAAAGCAGTTAAATGAATGACTTTGGTACATGCACTCTAGTCACAATACCATTTTCATTGTATCAATCCAAAATAGAATTCGACTCGATAACCATCATCTCCAATTCTTAATCATACATAGTTATAATTATAACTCACACTTGAAAAAGACATTTACTTAACGGTAAGCTATGAAACACAAAAAAGTCAAAACAAGCACCCTTTTAATTTCTATTCTAAAAATTACAAACAAACAACATATTCACCAACTACACAAACTGAAACCACCAGTCCAAGTCAACTCATATCGATCTCCCTTCTTTACCAATATTATATATCTAACACCTACCTTGTGACATTTGTCATGGTAACCACTCACAAGTACACTTTCTCTCCCAATATACAATTTTTAGCATTTTGTATGCTTTAAGCTAAAAAATAACTAACAATGAGAAAGCCTTGTTGTGACAAAGAAAACATCAACAAAGGTGCTTGGTCTAAGCAAGAAGATCAAAAACTCATTGATTATATACAAGTTCATGGTGAAGGATGTTGGGGCTCCATTCCCAAGGCTGCTGGTAATTAGTTCATCATCTCATTCACTCATACTATATAATATCCTTCTTCTTCATGGCCATGAATTCTCATATTGGTTCAATGATTATTAAAATAGAGAAAATTTAAATTATTTCATCTTTGTTAAATCAAGTTCAACGACTCTTTAATAGGTTGCATAGTGTAACTCTTGCATATGATTCATATATACACAAATTAAATTTCTAATAATTAAAAGTGTGTAATATGTGTATTATTATCATGGTTAGGGTTGCATCGTTGTGGCAAAAGTTGTAGGCTAAGATGGTTGAACTACTTAAGACCAGATATCAAACGTGGAATCTTTGCACAAGATGAAGAAGACCTCATCATCAAACTCCATGCCCTTCTTGGCAATAGGTACCCTACACTCCATTACAAGCTTTTATTTACCTATTGGTCGTTTAAAAATGTTAACTAGTGTCTAAAGCACGTTTCAATGAATCAAAATATACAATGAATCATCGTTTAGTCATGAATTATATAGATTTTGATAATATACTTTTCACGGTTCTAATTAATATAACTATTAATGTTAAAAAATTTCCAACACATTAATCCTTTAGGTGAATCTTTTTGGAGTAAACCCCGGGTATAGGGAAGTACCGTGATAATCCGGAACTTCAGTTGAGAGTTAAGTAAATCCCCGTTAAATAATTATAATTGTTTTATCCAAAAATTGAATTCGGATTTTCCCAAAGAATTCGTCATTTAATTAAGTCTATATAGTCTTTCAAGTTGTCTTTAAAAGACTAATAACGTCAAGATTTTTTATTTTCAAATATTACAGTACAATTTTGTTAATTTTAGGGATCAAAATTGTCTAATTTTCACAATTTTATATACAAAGTTAATTGGTGACCATACAAATGAAAATTATATAAATTTTTTGAAAAATGTAATTTTAATTTGTACATGTTATAGATACATTGAAGTTATGGATATATTTAAATGAAAAAATTGTAGTATTTAAATTAGTATATGCTCGGGTCCTCCCTTATAAGGAAATGTGTTTGTCTTTGTTATCAATTTTAGTAGTATCATCTTTTGGTAGTGAATTTAACTTATAAAGTTGTACTCTTGATCCAAAAATCTTATATAGTTCTACATGCATGTATCTATCTATATTAGGTGGGCACTCATAGCTGGAAGGTTGCCTGGACGTACAGATAATGAGGTGAAAAACTATTGGAATTCTCATATTCGTAGAAAGCTAATAAAAATGGGAATTGATCCAAATAATCACAAACTACACAAAGGCTTTCCTACTGTGGGCACATCATCATGTGTTGAGTCCATGAACAAAGAGAATAATAAACTCTCCATCAAGTCGTGTGATGCACCCATTAATAATGATGTTTCTTTCACAAAGAAAGATACTACATCAATAATTAATTCTTCATCCTCTTTGAATCTTGACTTAACCATTGCTTTACCTTCTCCAAATAGGATTGTTATACCTAATTGCGAGTCTCATAAGACTAGGGATATGGATATTGATCTTAATTGTTAATATATATACTTCTTGGTATCTTGTATGAGAATATATAATATAATAACTTATTTTAAGCAAAAAAAAGGAATTACAAGGCATGACTTAATTGGAGAATATATTAATTGTGCTATGAATATAAGTAAATAGAGACAGAAATAGAGAGAAGGAGAAGAAAAGAGAATAAGGAGGAGAGATATTCTTATTCACTTATATGTATCTCAATGTTATAAATGAGCTCTATTTATAGGAAAATAGAGTAGCTAATGAACTAAGCCCAATAACCTATTAGTATGACCCATTAACCTATTTGCTATTTGGACATCCACTATTAATATTTATAACACTCCCCCTTGGATGTCCATTGAGGATATGCCTCATTAAAACCTTACTAAAATAAAACCCAGTGGGAAAAAGTTCTAGTGAAGGAAAAAGGGTACAATATCCTTTTGAGTGTGCAATAATCTGTCTCGTTAAAAACCTTACCAGGAAAACCCAATGGGATAAAACCATGGTTAAGGGAAAAAGAGTGCATAACACATTTATGTCTCCCCCTCATAAAAACAATTATATATGAGATGAAGAAAGTCAAATAATATTTGTTCTAGTTGCTCAAAAGTTTTTATTTGCAGCGGCTTTGTTGAAAGATCCGATTTATCTTCATTGTCTTCTTCAAATTTGCAGTACTTGAGAAGTTTCTTCATATTGATTTTGTTACAAGAACCCCTTTAAGAAATCGACAATTTTCTTGTATTTGTAAAATCATCATCCTTAATAAAAGAGCATTCTCCACTTCCTTGATTATGTTGTTTCTTTAAGATACAAAACACATGCTTGACTTTGTCCCG
>Ga0315915_1003454_pt1 | contig 20003 bp, 27 predicted proteins | sample MpolbnodulesMG_FD_207738 | JGI IMG/M metagenome (GOLD analysis project Ga0315915, IMG submission 207738) | Medicago polymorpha root nodule microbial communities from Los Angeles, California, United States - branched nodules | ecosystem: Host-associated > Plants > Roots > Nodule | place: USA... | reverse complement strand
TCATCTGCATCAACTCACCTCGCGAGTTCCTTTACTCGCCATGGCGAGTAGATGCCATGGCGAGTAGATGTTTCTTCCCCAGTGGGTTTGTGCCACGTCATCAATGGGGAGTTTAGCCGCCCTAGCTCGCCTCCCAAGTAACTTCACTCGCCATGGCGAGTAAAACTGTGCTTCTGCCTATGTTGTTTCTTTGATAACTCGCCATTGCGAGTTAGGGGCGAGTAAATGTGCCTTTCCGCCTATTTCTTGCTGATGCTACTCGCCATTGCGAACGGGAGGCGAATTGGAGGCGAGTGAATGTGCCTTTCTGCTCATCTTTCTGCCTTTTTGCATTTTTTCTTGTTTTTCTTCTTCGCTCAGTGCCTTGAGTAACTTTCCTGCACAATTGTGTAAAGTAAGATAGATAAAGCGTAAAAGGACCATAATCACTTGTCTCTCGGCTTTTTCCTTAATAAATTGCAAAAACAAGTAACCAAAGTGCCCTAAATCTTCATTTGAATTCCTACTTTCTGGCACTTATTAGATGCGTCATTCCAACGGTTTGCAACATTTTACATTACAAATTTTCCTCCACAAGCTTCGGCTTTTTTCTTGCGAGAGGGATTCGAAGTTTACGGAGTTCTTGAGGATGTTTTTGTGGCTAGTAAAAGAAACATTAATGGCGAAGTTTATGGGTTCGTGCGTTATGCTAAAGTGTGAGATGTGGATAAACTTTTGAAAACTTTAAACAATGTTTGTTTTAGCCAGTATAATGTATGTGCTAAATTAGCGAGGTTTGATAAGAAGGTATCGAAGGAGGTGGAGGAGGAGAGGGAGAGAGAAGGTGAGGGAGTGTTGACGGTGAGGGTGAACGCGGTGTGAGTAAGGTAAGGAAGAAGGAGGTAGATAGGTGAAGCAAAGGAAGGGAGGGAGGGAGAGGTGAGGGTGGGTTCGGTGATGGTTAGGATGGGAGGGAAGCCGAGGATGAGGGAGGGTGAGGGAGGGAAGGAGAGCACTGTTTTGGCCACGGTGAAGGGAAGAAAGGAATCTGGAACGGACATAAGTATAACACCTAAAAAATTAGTACGACGGTATATGCCATGCGAGGATGATCTAAATTGGGCTATGAGAGGATTGGTTGGTACAATGTCAAATGGGGAATCGATACCAATTATCAGAACATAGTGGAGGATGCTGGCTTCAAGGATATGGACATAATTCCGCTTGGAATTTGTTCTGAAAAAATCTAATGTTATGAAAGTATTGAAACAAAGGGTTAGAAATCGGCAACGTCAACGACAGAGAGTTACTAAGTCTTTGGAGGTGAATCAAAGTTCCAACAATGAATCTGCATCTTTGGCCTGAGTTAATAACGACTGAAAACATTGAGTTAGTTTACAAGGGAATGAAAAAGCGACTGCAGAGGACATCTAGGGAATAGGAAAAGTCATTGGTGTTTCTTTTGCGGGTGATCAAAACAATAAGTTTAGTGTGTTGTCTCGCTCTAAGAAGGTAGATTTAGGACCTGTGTTAATGCTGGTGGAGGAGGGAGGAGGTGTGTTGTGGGGGGTGACTAGAGGTGGTGGAGGGGTGTGGTGGTAGAGGCGGGGGGTGTTTGAGATGAAGGTGGTTTCTTGGAATGCGAAGGGGTTAGGAGGGTTGGAGAAGAGGAGGGAGGTGAGGCAGTTAGTGAATGAGAAACGACCTTATGTTATGTGTATCCAAGAAACAAAATTAATGGTCATTGATGGTGCTTTGTGTGCTTCGCTGTGGGGTGATCCAAATCATGATTTTTCTTACCAACCCACTGTGGGGGCTTCCGGGAGGTTAATTACTATGTGGGATACTTCGGAGGTGGAGGTGTGGTCGTCGTTTACTCAGGGTCATGTTTTTCAAATTCATGGCAAATTTATCAAGACAAATGATGAATTCTATTTGTTCAACGTTTATGCACCTTGTGATGGTAGAGCAAAAAAGGAGTTATGGGCATCTTTGTCGGTAAGGTTGCAGTTGTTAAGAGGGTGAAAGGTGTGTGTGTGTGTGTGGAGATTTTAATGAAGTTAGATGTGCGGAGGAAAGACGGTCGTTACGGGGGGATGGTGCCGCAACTGTTAGCCATTTTTTTTAACCTGTTCATTGACGACAATGGGTTGATTGATTTAGCGTTATGTGGCCGCAGATTCATGTGGGAGATGGTTCTTCTATGAGCAGGATTGACCTTTTTTTTTGTTGTCTGAAGAATGGTGTGTTCAATAGCCTAATTATTTTCAGGTAGCCCTTCTTAGGGGCCTCTCTGATCATTGTCCACTTCAATTATCGGTTGATGAGGAAAATTGGGGACCGCGTCCGTCAAGGATGTTAAAATGTTGGCAAGATATACCGGGTTATCGTCAGTTTGTGCAAGACAAGTGGAACTCCTTAACTATAGACGACTGGGGTGGTTTTGTACTCAAAGAAAAAAAATAAAATTATTAAAGTCTGCTCTGAAGGAGTGGCATTCAGCTCATGCTCAAAACATACCTGGAAGAATTGATTCTTCAAAAGCTCGGTTGTCTGATTTTGATTATAAAGCCGCAGAGGATGAGTTGTCTGTTGAAGAAATAGAAGAATTGAGGGGTATATCGAATGATATCCACTCTTTGTCTCGTGTCAATACTAGTATTAGCTGGCAACAATCACGGTTACTTTGGTTGAAGGATGGAGATGCGAATTTCAAGTATTTTCATTCGGTTTTGTATAATCGTCGAAGACGAAATGCCATTGTATCGCTTATGGTGAATGGTTCTCTTGTCGAAGGGGTGCAGCCTACTAGGAATGCAGTCTTTTCCCATTTCAAAGAGCACTTTGCAGATTCAAATACAATTCGGTCGGGGGTTGATAATTTGGCTTTTAGAAACTTATCTTATACGGAGGGAAGTAGTCTTACTAAACCGTTTTCAAGTGCCGAAGTAAAGGCCTCAATGTGGGATTGTGACAGTTACAAAAGTCCCGGACCAGATGGCATGAATTTTGGTTTCTTAAAAAAAATTTGGGACGATGTCAAAGGGGGTGTCATGCACTTCATAACAGATTTTCACAGGAACGACATGTTATCAAGAGGTATAAACACTACTTTTATAGCTCTCATTCCTAAAGTGAATAGCCCACAACGGTTAAATGATTTTCGCCCTATTTCTCTGGTGGGTTGTCTTTACAAAATTTTGTCGAAAGTGCTAGCTAATCGCTTGCGGATGGTCATGGGGAGTTTGATATCCGAGACTCAGACGACATATGTAAAAGGTAGACAGATACTGGATGGTATTCTTATAGCTAATGAGGTGGTAGATGGGGCAAGAAAATCAAAGAAGGAATTAATGCTCTTTAAAGTTGATTTTGAAAAAGCTTATGACTCGGTGGATTAGGGGTATCTGCATGCAGTGATCAGCAAAATGTCGTTTCCGGTTTTATGGAGAAAGTGGATAAAAGAGTGTGTAACAACAGCAACTGCTTCGGTACTAGTTAATGGTAGTCCTACAGATGAGTTTCCTCTAAAAAAAGGGTTGCGCCAAGGCGATCCTCTTTCGTCGTTTCTTTTCCTTTTGGCAGCTAAGGGTTTAAATGTCATGATGAAATCTATGGTGGAGAATAACTTATTCACTGGTTATGGGGTGGGTCACGCAAACTCAGCTATGGTTTCCCATCTTCAGTTCGCTGACGACATGCTATTAGTTGGTGTCCAATGTTGGGCCAACGTGCGAGCATTACGCGTTGTTTTCTCCTTGTTTGCGGTAATGTCTAGTTTAAAGGTGAACTTTCACAAAAGTTTGTTGGTTGGTGTTAATATTGCGGATTCTTGGTTGAATGAAGTTGCGTCTATATTGAATTGCAAGCTTGGTAAAGTTCCGCTTATGTATCTGGGTTTATCGATTGCGGGTGATCCTAGGAGATTGGCATTTTGGGACCCTGTTTTGAATACCATTAAATCTAGATTGACAGGATGGCACAGTCGTTTTTCTCTCTTTTGGTGGTCGATTGGTTCTTTTTAGATCTGTCCTGACCTCGCTGCCTGTCTATGCTCTTTCCTTTTTCAAAGCTCCGTCATGTATAATCTCTTCCATTTAATCTATTTTTAAAAAAAAATAAATTGGGGAGGGAGTTAGGATAACAGGAAAACTTCCTGGATAGCTTGGAGCTCTATTTGTTTACGTAAGGAAAATAGGGATTTGGGGGTGAGGCAGCGGAAAGAATTTAATCTTGCTTTGTTAGGAAAATGGTATTGGCGGTTGTTGGTGGATAGAGGAGGTTTATGGTATAGGGTTTTGGTGGCGAGGTATGGTTAGGAGGCTGGGCGGTTGGAGGTTGGGGGCCGGAGTGTTTCTACTTGGTAGAGAGAGTTAGCGAAGACTAGGGACGGAGTAGGAAGTGAAGGTGGGAGTTGGTTTGCTGACAGGGTGGCTAGTAAGGTAGGGACAGGAACTAATACTTTATTCTGGCAGGATAGGTGGTTAGGAGATGTTCCTTTATGTCGGCATTTTAGTCGCTTGTTTGACTTATCGCTGAATAAGTCAAGTACGGTGGCTGAGATGTTCTCTCTTGGTTGGGAGGATGGGGGAGCAGCGTGGGGATGTCGGAGACATTTGTGGGATTGGGAGGAGGAGATGATAGGCGAGTGTCGCCATTTACTTGATAATTTTGTTTTGCAGACTGATGTTTCTGACAAGTGGCAGTGGCTTCTTGACATTGCGGGGGGTTACACCGTGCGCAGAGAATATCAGATACTAACAACCCATGCGCATCATATAGGTGACGGCATAGGAGATCTTGTTTGGCATAAACAAGTACCTTTGAAGGTCTCTATTCTATCCTGGAGGTTACTGCGGGACAGGTTACCAACAAAAACTATTCTGCTCCGACGTGGCATAATACAACCCACGGCCAAGTACTATGTGGCGGGGTGTGAAAACGACAAAACAGCTCTTCATATGTTCTTTCATTGCAATATTTTTGGTGCTTTATGGCAGCATATACGGAATTGGCTTCGTGTTTATGGAGCTGATCCATATAATGTTCATGATCATTTATTTCAGTTTACAAACGCTTTAGGAACATCAAGGACACATAGATCTTTCATGCAACTTCTTTGGCTATTGGGCGTGTGGATTTTATGGAACGAACGAAATAACAAGCTATTCAATAACGTTCAAACTTCCATGTTAGACTTGTTGGAAAAGGTCAAATTTAGTTGTTTGTGGTGGCTTAAAGCTAATAACATTACTTTTGTTTTAGGTTCTTAAAGATGGTAGTCGGACCCGTTACTATGTTTGGGTAGCAACTGACACTTGTTTATGTTTTTGTACATTGACAACTTGTATTTTTGGGGCGACCTCTTGAATACACCTTGTGCTAAAGGGGAACCGCCGCCGTTGTTTATATAATCCATTTTTTATTCTTAAAAAATAATAAAATTTGAAGAAAATTTAATCTTAATAATAATCACATGGAAATGAAAGTATGATGATGGTACCATGTTCGCAATGTCATGTATGATCCACATTATTAATGAACATGCCATGTTATCCAAAAATAAGGGGGAGTAAAAAGTTTCGTTGACTTTTAAAATAGGAGGACCAAAATATTAATTTTAGAAAGTGGGTATCAAAAGTTAACAAAACTATAAATAGGGAGACCAAAATTGCATTTAAACCGTTATATTATTATTATTATTATATATTATTAATTTATTAAAGTACTACTAGATAAGTATTAGATTAGTTAATAGTACACTACCCAAAAAAAAAAAAGATTAGTTAATAGTAGATTGGTTTAAATGTAACCCAAAAAAAAGTAGATTGGTTTAAATCAAACTTCTTCTTGGATAAGATATGCACCTTGCGCCTTATTTAAACTTATTTCATTCCAATATCGCGAGTTGCTTTAACAAACTTTATTTCATACTCCCTCCTCCTTATTCAATCGCAAAGCGAGACAACATAGCTTTGTATCATCGTTAGTTTAATCAATCGCAAACCATCCTTCTTCAATGTCAACAACATATCGTGCTGCGGTGAGGTTCCTTTTTCACAAAGTGCAATACAACTCTTTCAAGTCAACATTCTAATCGGATTCGCCGCAACAAAATTTCATTCTTTAATTTCAGGTATAATATTTGTCATATTCATAATGTTACTCCATATTATCTTACCTAACACTCCATATTAAAAGGATTAGGATTATATTTAGACCTTATTCTTCGTGTATATATTATAGGTTGGTGCAACAAAATCATTCATTAAATACTTAATTTGGTATTTAATTGTATTTAATAGGTTAAATTACATCATCATCGTTTTGGTTAACATAATGATTAAATTGAAAACGTTAACAAACTTAAAGATTTATGTGTGTGACCAAAATAACTTAAAGGAATCAATATATTATAAATTAGCAACCCTTTCATAATATTGTTAAGATTAAAAATATATCAATAATAAAAATTAGGGCAAATTGCACCGACATCCCTTGAGTTTTGCAAATATGTCACTCACATCCCCTTTATTTCGCAAAATGGCATCAACCTCCCTTATTTTATTTTAAATGTGACACATACCTCCCTTGAAGGTTAACGGCGTTAGATCTCTGTGAAAACAAAACAAAATTTGTAAGGTTGTTATCCTAATTTTACTGAGCAACCGTTCTCCTTCCTTTTCAACTTTAATGCTCCAAGGTTGATGAACGACATAACTCCCATAGTAGTGAGCATGTGAATCTCACAAGGTTATACTCATACTTTGTTGTTTGACTAGTTTCTCATATTTCCATTCATAAGTAGGTTCGTGGCATAAAAAAAAAACAGTAGGAATAACATGTGATTGTTCTTTCAAGAACACCCAAACACATACCTGCGAAAGTACGCCCAACATATGATATAACGGCCATTAATGGAGGTGCTTTTCATTTATCGTTCAATTAGATAAAATCAATTAAATTTGGTTGATTTTATTTCTCTTAAAAAATAACAGACTAGTAGTTCATAAACCAATCTAAGATATTCAAGAACACATGTTACTTTGAAGTTGAACACGTGTTTGGAATTTGAACAAACTTTTTTCAAAGTGCAGAATCACAATTTTTTGTTTTTTTTTTGTTCAATGGTCTAACGGTGTTAACCTTGAATGGATGTAAAAGTAAATAAGGAAGGTTAGTGTCACTTTAAAAAATAGAGGGGGTGTGAGTGACATTTTGGCAAAACTCAGGAGAGGTCAATGTAATTTACCTTAAGAATTAGTTTATCATTCCGTTAAAAAAAAAATAGTTTATCATTAGCTAAAAACATATTCTTTCAAAAAACTATGGATTATTTACACCAAACTCCGTCTTTTTTGCTAGACAGATCCCGTAAAAAAAAAAAGATTAGGAGTATATTTAGACCTTAATCTTCATGTATATACTATAGATGTGATTTTTTTAGCTGTAGAGATGTGAAATAAGTTAGAAAGATATAAATATACAATATATTTGAATTAATTTTTTTTAATATGTTATTTGTTGGATAATAGGGACCTGAATGCAATGTATCTACAAGCCACAAAAACAAGTCACCCTCAGAGAAGAATAATGAAATTTACATCACATATCGTAAGGATGCTTGGGAAATGAAAAGGTTAGTAAGTTATGATAGTACTATAATTTACAGTCACTTAACACAACACACACTCATACATGGGTTTCAATCTTGATAAAAGCACTCCTCCTGTTATCTTGAAACCAAAACCTATCAGACCCACACCACCATCAGACGAGAAAGACTTGCTAGGTATGGACACATGACTTAGGCGCACACACAAAATACATTTTAGTTAACTATTTAAAAAAATATATGTTATTTAATTATTTTTTTCTCTCTACTTTTTCTCAATTATGTATGTTTGTCTAAATTTAGTGTCTAAATGTTTGTGCTCAAGTAAGTATTTTTCCCATCAGACAGAAATAAAACACCATAGACGTAGCTAGGCTTTTCCATAAATTCCGGAACACTTTTTCCTCCAATACACTCCTCCTCGCATCCGAAACCAACAAACATTCCAACACCTTGTATGACAATTTAACCGAGACAGCAATAAAACACCATAAACTCCTACAACACCAAAACAACCCTCAGTTGGGACCAAACACCAAAATCAACAATAACACAAACTATTAGTTCAAACAATCTCTTAGATGCCAACACCAAAATACTCCCTCCATCCCTATATTTAAACCCCCATTTGACTTTATTTTTGTCCCTAAATGTAAACCCCCTTTCAAATTACTAGATGCATTTATTTTTTTCTTGAACATACCTCTAATTAATACTACTAACTTGTCTTGAAATATGAAAAATCAAATTTAATACACATACAAAGAAATGGCAATTTGGTAATAGTAACACACAAAATAGACACATTAATTACACCGACAACATTTCTTAAAAAATGTGAAAAGGGCAAGGACGGAGGGAGTAACATCCAATAACCGAGACATGCTTTCAAAAATAATCTCATTTTTTGACTTCCACATAACCTAAATAACATCCTGCCAAATCATCCAAGACCTACACAATTTCCTACTGCAAAAGCGGATTTTGTTGACTAATTTAAGCAATACATAGCCAATTAAACACATTAGACCACACCTTATAAGAAACTTAACAATGTAAAAATAGATTACCTTTAGTTTGAATAAGATCACGAGGTTTCCTCCCGACCAGCACAAAACACACAATCTGTAGAAGAATCCAACAGTAGAGCATGACACAACACTAGATTACCTTTAGTTGGAATACGACTAAGAAGTTTCCATGAAAAAGCTAACACTTCTCACACATCAAGCAGGCCTCCTTGGATTCTTTAATGAAGGAAACTAACATATAACATACACTATTAATATTAATATAATCTTAATTTTAGATCAAACGTTTAAATATATTTGAATTTAATTTTTTTATATGGTTATAATTTTAGCCTAGCATCTCAACACGACAAGGCCGCTAAAGAAGCTTATCACAAAAATGATCATCAATTAGCAAAGCAATATGCTCGTATTGCAAAAGACGAGCATCGTATTGCCGAGGAACTACATCGCCAAGCAGCTGCAAAAATCTTTGAAATTATGAATCGCAAAAACAACATTTGGAGAATAGATCTGCACGGGCTTCACGGAGAAGAAGCTACTCACTTTCTTCAAGAACGTTTAAATGAAATAAAAACTGAGGCAAAACCTTTGGAAGTTATTACAGGTATCTTCTATTGTTTTAGAATTAAATTTTACGTTTTTTAGTTAATTTTTTATTTCATCTGCAAATACTACAAAAATCCGTGACATGTAGTATAGTAGTTAGGGTTCTTTGGTTTATTCTTCATTTCATATGCTAAAAATATTTTTCTTGTTGTAGGTGTCGGCAAACACAGTAATGAGAAACCCGTACTTCCGATCAAAGTTCCAAATTTCCTCAGCGAAAACAAGTAAATAATTTTTATCTATTACTCATAATAATGAAGAAAAAAAATAATATTTAACACTTTCTGAGTGATCTTTGTATTAATTAGTTTAATTGATTTCCAGATATCAATTTAAGGAAATAAGACCGGGAGTACTCAAGGTCTGGCCTAAATATCATGACGTCAACGTCAAGATAGACATTCATCAAGCCAAACTCAACATCATGAAGGTATTTAAAAGAAAAGAAGAAAAAGTTGCAGTAGCAATAATGGTGACCTAAAAAGCAAATAAAGAAAGAAGATAAAGTGAAGACATCATCCACGACATGTCGCAAATCAAGGCGAACGAGTATACATGATATCATCCACGACATGTTGCAAATCAAGGCCAACAAGGTAATGTCTCTTAACATCTACCTGTACTAAATTAATTTTTTCACAAGTTGTCTGAGATTCACTTTTTGTTTGCTATTAATTAATTATGTTTGTCCATTATTTTTTAGATATCATCTGATAAGATCAAGACAGTTATCGAGTGTTTGCGTAATTTTCATCAGATCAAATGGTCATTTCCTCAAGTGGGTTCAGCACCAACTCTTCGATATATTTCTTGCTGGAAGTATCCCTGATCCCATTGATAACGAGTAGGACCAAATAATTCAATCGGAGTAGTTGCTGAACCATACCACATAGTTCCAGCAACAACAAAAGCTGCAAAAAATACAGCAGCGATACTACCATGACAAACAAGGAAAATTAGAAGAGAAGAAGCAAAATAAAGAAGTGATGCCATCCACAAACTGCAGAAGCGACACACTGATGCCTACTGTTTTGTCGAAGAATTCATTGGTCACTAAAGATACGAAGAAACTTATGTAATCCTACATATTAGCGGATGATTTTAACTGGACTAGGTCCCGTGGTTTTTTCCTTCATATTGAGGGTTTTCCACGTTAAAATCTCGTGTCTCTGATTTATTTTCTCTACTTTAAATTTGTTCATGCAAATATCTTTTGTCTAAAGAATACTAAAACATGAAAAAAAATAACTAAAACTAATGATACATTACTTAGATAAGAAAAACGAATAAATCAAAACCAGTGTTGTAAATACTGCACTATAGTACTAGAGTTGCCCTGGCCCATAATAGCTCTTGGGGTATTAGAGTAGTTTAGTATAGTTGCAGCTTTAGTGGCCAAAATAAAGGGTGTCGCCGCGACTATAGTGCTACACCTCATAATGAAATAAAAAACTTCAAAAAGGCCTTTAAAATTTAAACTATAGCCTTTCAGGAAGGAATTTTGAAAAAGAATAAAAAAAACAAGAACATTTGGGCTCACTGTATCCCCCTCATGTCATTTTTTAGGAAATGGTTCTCACGTGATTTCGACATGAGAGAGTAAAGTGCGAGCTCTTACCATTCAAACTCATTGCACGTAAACTTCTCATAAATACATTGTTGGAATACTATGAGTGTTAATTTCTGAATTAAAAAATTCTCATGTCAACTATCCCATTGAGTGCTCCTTTATTAGGAGAAATCATGTCATTGATTTTGTAGTGGTCAACTAATCCTAGCCATTAGATTTGTAATTTATCTTTGGCTCCTCACCTATAAATAGAGCTTTCATTCCTCATTTGTAATCACCCCAAAAGTTCTTTTGAGTTGTCAAAGAACTTCTCTCTTCTCCCTCCTTTAACTTGTGTTGATGAGTTATTCTTTTCTTCTCCCTCTTTTTCTGTCCCTTCGGATTTAAAGAGTGTTCTTAAGGCCATAGTCCCTTCAGTTTAAAATGTCCCTTCGGAATTATGAATGGTCTTAAGAACATAGTCCCTTCGGTAAAATTCGTCCCTTCAGAAATAAGAGTATTCTTAAGATCATAGTCCATTTTGAGATAAAGTGTCCCTTCGGAAAATAAGAATGATCTTAAGAATATAGTTCATCTATTTATGTTTTATGCCCTTGGAGAAGTTAGAGGTTAGAGTGGTGGAGACTCCATATAAGACTGGTCCTAGTATCATATAAGAGTGGTCTTAGTACCATAATAGAGTGGTATCAATACCATATTGGAGTGGTCTTAGCACCATATTGAAAGGTGTATTTCCAGAACATAACCTATAGTGCAATAGAACTCTGATACAGTTATAGCTGAACTGTTTTATCCTGAGGACGTCGTGGTTGATAGTCTGCTTGCACAATTTTAAGCAGTGCTACGAAACGTCTTAAAGGGGATCGTAGAAGACGATAGAACATAGAGAGGCAGAACTGATGCGAGAACAGAGGAAGGATGGTTGTTACAATGTGTTTCATTGTGACTTTCATAAATTATGTTTTTAATCTAAGAATATCTAGGTTGGTGTAAGTGATAATTTTTTGTATGGCAAGCACCACTAAAATTCACATATACACAACAACTACGAGGTTTCCGGTTTGACTCTAGGTTTTTGTTTTTCTTTCATAAATTCCTGCTCTTTTATTTTTGTCTTCTTGTTTGGGGCTTGACGAAGGTAGGTAATGTGAGTGTAAATTATTCTAAAATCCAAAAGGAAATTGGACCTTGCAGTGCCGCAAGTCAGTAAAATAAACGTTCTTATTTGATGTGGAAAACCCTCTGATTCAAAGGGAAAAAATCATTGGACAAAAGACAAAAAGTATTCCTTCCCAAGAAAGAATATTACAAATTACAATATTTTTCTCCACTCACTTCCACCGTAAAATATACGAAATAATATTACAAATTACTATGTGAAGAAATTTCATCCATGCATTTGCAAGAAGCAACATTAATGGGCTAAGTAATTGCAAGAAGCAACTTGCATTTGGCTGGACCCATCAACACGATAAGGTTGATCTAGCTGTAAAAATAGGAAGAATTCTGCTCTTTACCCAACACAAAACACTCGCGCCCAATTGATTTTTTAAATATACTCCTATGCTAGTTAATTTATGCAACGTGAGTTTTTTTTTTTTTTACAAGAAGAAACTTATTGCATTTCATTCATAATAATAGTAGAGATACAAGATGGAATCCTAATATGAATATGGAAACTAGCATGACACGAAGCCACCCTAGCAAATCTATGAACGACTTCGTTGACTTGTCTCCGAATAAACCTAACATCAGAGGTTACTAAATCAAAAACTAACAAACGTCTACAGTCTTGGATCACTGAGCTAAAATTAGAGAGCAGCGTGAGTTAACTCACGCACCTTATATGCATCAGCATAACAGAAACATAACCCCTTCATTTTCAAAACATCCAAAATACGATTTTTCTCTCCATTGTTTCGAATTTAACCAAACTCAAGCAAATCATCATCAAATCACGCAATTGAACAAGTAAGTGTTTCTTATTCTACTTCATTGCTTTTTTGTTGTAGAAATTTTTTATTTTTTAAAGAAATTAGATATTTTTAGGTTTTTAGAAATTTGGATTGCATGTTAGTTTTTAGGATTATTAGTGATGAATTAAGCTAGGAATTGTAGTTTAGATGTTGTTTAGAGTACAATGTGGTAGTTTAGGGTTTAGAAATTGTTAGATTTCTTAGTTGTTTAAAAATTGCACTCTATGTGTTTGGTAAAATGTCTCAATGAATTCTTTTTTTGGGTTTTTTGATTGCTAATGATGAAATTAGTTAAAATATAGCTTGTTAATATTGATTATAGTATGTTTGACTATAATGTGGTAGTTTACGGACTAAAATGACACTGCCAAAATTTAAGTATCGTTGTTGAATTGTTAGAAATGACACAATGCCCGTATGAAATAAATCATTGATTTTTTGCTCTTTGAAATGTTGTGCAGATATGGCTCTGAGGCCGAAGCCTGACAGAATGAGGATAGTTAGGGAGTGTGCGACCGGGAGTGCACGGGCCGAAAGGGTCACAAACCGTCCTCCTCAACCTAGTCGACGAAGAGGTGGGGGCACGGGGCTAAGGGCCAGTACATCATGACATCTTGATGGGTCGCGGGTAGTGGACCCGACGCAGCATCAACATCAGCCTCACTATGAGGAGTATCAGCAGGCGCAGGATCAACCTATTTATGAGGAGCCTCAACAGTATCATTTTGATGCGTATCAGCAGCATCAGTATGAGGCGTATCACCAACAGGATAGTCAGTATCAGCCTAATATTGAGAAGGAGCATCCTCATATGGAGTAGCCTCAGCAGCAAGAGGGTGGGGGTCAGGATCAGGGGTGCCGGTTGTGGAGTACGAGGCCCGACCGAAGGGCTATGGACGGGGGCCTTTTGTAGCCACGCTTTTACCTCACTTCGGTAGACACGTGGCAAGCAGGCTATGGGTCGATGCCAATGTAAGAATATTTAATGTGTATTTTAATGTTTATTTAACGTATTTTAATGATTATTTTACTTATTTTATGTTAGAATATATTTAATGTTTATTTTACTTATGATTTATTTAACGGTGTTGTTTGTTTTTTTGTTTTATTTTTGTATTTCAGTTTCAAAAAAAGTTGAGCCTTAATCAGTTGACATTGTCTTAGCCGGGAATAAAAAATGACTGGTTTTGGGACGAAGTGAATGCTTCTGGTTTAAGGCCCATTCTTCTGACTGGGTAAGATAACATCTCTCACAGGTTCGTTTGTGCCTTGTCAAAGAGATGGCATGAGGTGACCAACAGCTTCCATCTACCTGTTGGGGAGATGACTGTCATACTAGATGATGTGGCGTGTCTTCTAGGCATCCCCATCACTGGGAGGGTCCTTCATGATAGAGAGTTAACTCGTGACGAGGGGATACTAATGATGCAGAAGGATCTACATTTTGCAGCGATGGCTGCTGCTAAGAAGGTGGGAAATCAAGGTGGTGCTCATGTCAGTTTCACTAAACTGAAGAGGCGCTACGAGGAGCTCTTGCATAAGTGTAATCAGTAGATTGAGCCTGACACAGAGGAGGAGCATGCGGAGCATGCTGAAGTTAGGATCGTCTGCATTAAGGCGTTTTTGTTGCTCTTGCTTGGCTACACCATTTTTGTCGGCAAGAACAGCAGAAACATTAATCTGATGTGGCTGCGTGCACTACAAGATATGGACGAGTTGGGCAGCTGGTCATGGGGCACGATGAGACTTTCTTTCCTATATGAGCAGTTGTCTCTTACCTTCGACTCATCTGTGATTTCCTGTGGTGGTTACATGACTTTGCTTGTGGTAATAATTGTTTTTCTTATTTTTTACTTATTGGATCATAAATGTATATTTTCGTATAATACTTGTGCTGATATAAATTTGTTTCTTTGTGTTTGCAGGGATGGACTTTGACGCACTTCAGGAACCTCATTGATCTTAATGATTAGTACGACCCTGTTGTTGCCCCTCTTGCAAACAAATGGACACCTCCCAGGGGCTTTTCTGATCATGGACACTACAAAGATGTCATTGATTCGTTGGAGCATTCTCATGTCATCTGGAGGGCGTACGAGAGATGACAAGACACGACGCCCTTTCTGGACATATGTTGGTACTCCGAATGGATCATGGCCGACAAAGACAGGAGGGTCCGTCACTTGCCACAGCGGGTTGTTAGGCAGTACGGGTATGTCCATACAGTTCCCACACCTCCTATAGACATTAGGCCTCTTGCGCCAGAGGAGGTGGTTATGGCCTTCATGGAGTTTGCTCTACATGTCCTCAGCTAGTAGGAGAGGGGTGATCTGGTTCCGGATGACGAGCCGTGGAGCCATTCTAGTGGGTACATGAGATGGCTCTATAGAGTATCACATCCTATTGTGAACCCCCTGCGGCCATTCCTGACTACACAACGGATGCCCATCTTCGTCCTGTTCCTCCTTACGAGGAGGTTATTGTTGAGTAGCAGTGGGCCTTACATCCTCCAGACGCATACCAGATCATCAGCAACATCAGAGCCAGAGTGGACAGCGCAATGGGGAATCCTAATGTGTTTGGTAATTCAGAGGTTCTTCGCATGATGTAGGGAATCCAGTCCGAGTGGAGCATGATGGAACAGATGCCGGCTCCGCGGAGGAGGACTAGGAGTCCAAGGGAGTAGGGTTTTGGCATTATGACATTTTATCGGATTTGGATGTAATCCTATTACATTTGTTCTTTTTGGCCTTTTTATGACATTTTACGTTATTTTATTCCTTTATTTTTCGTAATTTAATTATGAGTGAATGCTTGAATGAATGATGAAAAATGTATGCAATTGACTGAATGAATGTATGAATGAATGAAGGACTGAAAAAATGACAAAATTTGGGAAAATAGAGGTTTCTGCCTGTTATGGCATGTTACACATACTCGGCGTGAGTTAACTCACGCAATGTTTTACACTTGCGTGACTTAAGTCACGTAGCGTGAGTTAACTAAGGTAGTATTAACACTTGTGTTTGTTAACTTACACAAGGGTATTTTGATCATGTGAGCCTTTTTGTCTAATGCATAATATTGAGATGCTAGATACACTTGGAAACATTGAGAAGAAATTAATAATTTAAAAAACTTCGAGATTTTCATTTGTTTCGTCCATTCTTTCGGTATTCTTATGCATCTTTTTGTCAAGATTCTGAAGAATATCATTCTGAGAGTAACCATAATCTCGGATTGCATAATATTATTTGGTGCTTTGTGATCAAAATTGTTTTGAGAGGGAGTTGATTTCTAGTGAGTGTAGATATCACTTTTTAAAACAAAATTATTTTCAAAATAAGAAGAAAAAAAATCATTAACAAAATACAATTAAGTCCAAGTACCATTCAAATTACAAATAATATTTTTGACAATAACAATTAACAAATTACAATTTTGTTGTATATAAAAAAATCTTTAATTTTTCTAAAATATATATTCTAGATTGTGCTTTTGAGAAACCCATAAAATAAGAAAAGAAGAACTATAAATAAAGAATCATTATTGTAGAAAGGCTTAATAGCAGTTTTCGCCTTCTAACTTTCACGAAGTTGCGATTTTGGCCCCCTAAGAAAAAAAACTACAAAACCGCCCCCTAAGTTTTGCATCTGTCGCAGTTTTGGCCCCCAAGGCCAAAAAAAAATAAAATAATAACACGTGGCACCTCACTTAGGGTGCTACGTCAGCGTAGACTGAGTCAAAATTGGCCTTTGGGGCCAAAACTGCCACAGGTGCAAAACTTAGAGGCCGGTTTTGTAGTTTTTTTCTTAGGGGGCTAAAATCGCAACTTTGGAAAAGTTAGGGGGCTAAAACTGCTATTAAGCCTTGTAGAAACCCATAACATTCTTATCACTCTAGCTTCTATGTTCCTCCTTGTATGGTAAAGCTTTTTGCATTCAAAGTGTTGTTTTTCAATTTGTACATTCATCCTCTAACTTTGTTATGTCATTGAACATCCTCTTCAACTCTCCTAAACAATGAAGATAGTCTCTTTTGACTCTTCAAACTCTGCCATATGAATCAAGGACCTCAAGGTTGACGCATAAACCTTTAACCATGTGATCACTTGAGACCAGGTGAATATAAAATATTAGGATAGTGATTACTTGTATTGTTGAGTTCAAATGTTCTCGATAAAATTTATTGTTTCTACAAGAAAGTACAACAATAATGTTGTTCATAAAAATATCAAAAATCTAGTATGTCTATGTCATATATTATTTATTAATAATTATATTGATTTACTCATTGATATAAGATTAGTTGCATACAAGTAAATAATTTACACTACCATTTTACTTAAATAAAAGGGAATTTAAAATAACAAAGGGAAAAACGCACATGGATTTATTGTCTGCAATGCATAAAAGCTTATAATAAAGTATTGCAATTGGAAAATAGGACAATGTATCAAAATCCTAGATATACCAAACCAGAAAATAAAAAACACCATTGTCAGTTTGTAGTGTAATAAACAAAAGTCTAATAGAAATTTTGATGGTTCAAACCCCAAGATTAATCACAACAAAAACACTTTTTAACAAGCGAGCACTTTATCTTAGGGTTAGGAACCACTTTTCAAAGCTACCACCATATTTTGTCATATACTCAGCCCCAGGTTTGAGATTAAATGACAATTCAGGAGAGAGTTTTGGATAGGAAAGCAAGCAATTTGTTGTTGCAACATTAACCCATGAACAATCATCCAAAAACCAGATAGAAATCTTCTCTATAACTCCGCCATTTAATATTAAGTACTTAACAAATTCAACTTCAAACTCACCACCTGTGTATCCCCTTATACAAAGGGACTTTAGTTGATAAGTGACGCACCAACATGGCTCCCTCAATTGCCAAAACAAGACTCCAGGGTAAGGTAAACAATCATTGTCATTCTGACCACTCGTCCCACCATTGCAATCCATATTGACCTAGAGCATATATGATAAACCATGTCATGGAATGTATTTATGTATACTTTAAATTGTGGTCACCTCACAATAAAATAGACTATTTTGACTACAATATTATTATTCTACTGACATAAAATATATTGATATTGTGACCATAATAGCCATTGCACATTGTTTTTAAAGCTCATTCAATTGAACACATATAATATGAAATAAACATATTTACAAACATAAGTAATCCCAAGCACACCTGATTATTGATTTGTAGATTCTTTAGTTGATGGCCAGACTTAATGGCAAAAGAAAGAGCTATTGAATTTCTGATATTTCTGAAGTCTAAGTCGAGGCAAAGGGTAACCAAATTGTTAAATATACTTCCCATGCTTGAACCTCGGCGTCCCTAAAAAATAAAGAAATATGATTAAAACACACACACACACACATATATATATATATAAACACAACATTGTTAAATTTCTAAGAATTACAACCAAAACATAAGGTATTTAAATAATTGTTTGGTCTTCCTTTCTAATATTAATTAACGTTACTCGTCAATCTAAATAACATGTATTTGTGTTAAGTAAAAAACTACAATGTGATTTTCTATTTTTTTAAAGAAAATTTATTTAAGTGTCACACTCAAATTAGACATTTTTTTTGTTATAATCTACGAAAACTTTTTTTGAATGGAAAATATAATGGGTATATTAATTACGAATAAAAAGGTAACCACACGTACACAGAGCAATAAGTACTAAAAGCAGTCAGTCTTAAGAGCATAAAGTACCAAACAAAAAACCATAACGAATCCTATACAGGGGGAACCATAATACCACCAATAACATATACCGATGACTAGCGCACCACAAAAATGTGGAAAGACGAGACACCGTGAGGGAGGCCGATCAAGAGCAGACAACATGTCCCACAAGGCCATCGAGACCCCTCTCCAACACCCAAAAGAAACCTATCTGGTAAAGCACATGGTAGGCTTCACTTCACACTCATAGGAAAAGCATATGCTACTAGGGTTCTTACCAAGAATAATTTCCAAAAAGTGAATTTCACCATTTCCATCAGATACTCGAAAGATGTTATCCCCCCAACAAAAAAAAAAGATCATTTCAAGAGCAAACCTAACCTTCCAACCAACACCCAACCCTAGAAAACTATCAACATTCCCAAAAAGACCCCTAGGTGACACAATTTTCGACCCTAACCACCTCAAAATATAGTACAACAAAAAAGGGTGGAACCAAGCCTCATATAGATGGTATCAATGAGATGCTGTCAAGTGTGATCCAACCTATGGTTAGCCTTTACTGCTAACCCAAGATGTGTGAATAGAAGGGACCACACACTAGAGTGAAGAAACTGCTCTCCCACTCTTGGAAACTCGTTATTGACATTGGCATTCAAAACACTACTCGTGGAAAAGTTAGCATTGTGGAAAGTTCAAAGTACCGTAAGATAGCTTTGAGTGACCAATGGTTCTCCAAAATAGATTTTCTCAAGAACAATGTATCATGTGCATACTAAAGGTAGGCCATTGAAAGACCAGAGTTACCCACCTCTAACTTAAAGTACATATTACGCTCCTCTTCACTCTTGATAGATTCATTCAAACCCTCCACGATCAAGATTAAAGAGCCAGAGGGTCCTCTTCCTTCAACTCTCTCTGAATATTAATCTATTGGGTTCGGCTTCCATTAACCAAAATTGAGAAGTTTGCACTAAAAAACATATGTCTTCATCCAATTGTGCCACCTAACAAAAGAACTGAACATCATCATCATGTAATCCATAAAACTTCATCCAACCGAGTCTAATGCATTCTCAAATTCCACTTTAAAAATAAGACACTTCATCATTTTATAGGCAAGACCAATAACTACCACCACTTCATCCATGAACTACCTTCCAATGATAAAAGCATATTGTTTTGCATAACACACTTGTCATTGACCTTGGTCAGTGTCTCATCCAGGACTTTAGCCTAAAGATTATACAGGAAACCCAACAGAGATATATGTCAGAAGTTCTCATAATTTAGTGTTGAATCCACCTTGGGAATAACTAGTCAAACATAGTCCTAGATCTCTTAGTCAAACATAGTCCCAAGTTTAACCATGAGGAGTCCTAGATCTCTTAAAAGGTGTTGATAAGGCCGAGTTATCCATACACATGATTTTGTGGAACTCCATAAAATTTAACATGGGATGATCCTCCATAGTGTTTGCAAAGTGACTTTTGAAGTACATC
>Ga0315915_1003453_pt1 | contig 20007 bp, 19 predicted proteins | sample MpolbnodulesMG_FD_207738 | JGI IMG/M metagenome (GOLD analysis project Ga0315915, IMG submission 207738) | Medicago polymorpha root nodule microbial communities from Los Angeles, California, United States - branched nodules | ecosystem: Host-associated > Plants > Roots > Nodule | place: USA... | reverse complement strand
AACATTCAACAACTTTTGGTCAAAGCTCATTCCATTCAATTTTATGCATTCTAAAAAAAGTATTTTTTTTAGAAGGTACTTTATTGATATTGTGTTTGACCTAGCTTTTCCTTAAAAATGTAGAGAAGCTGAAAAAAAACTGGGCCAAACGGTACCTTAGATTGTTTAACCAAAAAATTAAATAAATAAGCTTCTGTTTTCCTTCAAATACACATTTAAAACATCATTTTGTTTGATTTTTTTTTTAAACCAAAACTAAGATAAAAGTCTCCTCAATTGAAGTGTCTTTTGTGCTTATTAAAACCATATCTTCAAATTTATTTTCGATTTTAAGGTGATTTTCATTCATGATCAGATTTTTTTTTTTTTTTTTAACCAAAACTAAGATAAAAGTCTCCTCAATTGAAGTGTCTTTTGTGCTTATTAAAATCATATCTTCAAAATTATTTTCGATTTTAAGGTGATTTTCATTCATGATCAGATTTTATTTTTGATCTAGTTTTTAAGAAAATTCAAAACAAACATTTGCCGCGATTTCAATAACCCAAAAAAAGTTCATTAGATGTATTTTAATTTTTAATATTTAAACATTGTTGCTTAAAAAAAATGACGTTTGATTATATTTTTTTCTGGATTCCCCACAGTCCGGCCATATAGTGTCTAAAGGAATCACTTAGCCACACGTTTGATTATATAATGCTAATAGTTGGTGTCTTGTTTTTCAAGACCTCATTCATTGCTAAAACTATAATCAACTTTGCTATTGCGAACTGCGGATAAATAAGGGCCATATTGTTTAATCTCAAAGGATTGAATTGAACCTTTTGGGAGCAATCGCCTTCTTTCAACTGGGAATTGATGAGCAATTAATTTACAGCACTGTGAAGAGAAGTATAGTGTCCGTAAGAATCATTTGCAGTTACTCTAAAAATATATTGGCAAAATGGGTCTTTTATTTTATTTATTTGTAATAGTTAAGTCTTTTATATTTGTTTTATCTTGTTCAAATCTTTTATCTTATTTATTTGTAACTCTTGAATTCTTTATCTTATTTTTTTTGCTCTGTTCAAATCTTTTATTAATTAAAGTGTGTATAAGTTAGTCCTTTCATCATTTTTTTTAATTAAAAACAACGTTGAGGTGGCTTGTCATGTATGATTATTAGTAGTAGTTTTTATCATAAGTAATTTTTATCCTTAAAAAACACACGAAAAAAAACAAATATTCATCTTCTTTTTCACATGTTCATCATCTTCATCATCATCATATTTTTCATCAATCCAATAAAATTCAAACCAAAACACCAAGTTTTAGTGTCTCAAATCAAAACCTAGAAAACATTAATCTTAATAATAATATGTGGCTAGCCTCGTCAATGATTCTTTTAATGAAAAAAAGACTTACTTGCAACAAAAAAAAAAGCACTCAACTATTAAAAATAAATAAGATAAAAGACCGCTGAAATAATTTTGTTTAAATATATATTTTGACCTCTAATTCATGATGAATTATCTCTATAATAACACATAAATCAAAAGCATGCATGGCCAATAATTGGGAGTGGGTGTCTAATTGTTTGTATCGCTATAGTGTAGTTTTTGTTTTCCTATGATTTTGGCTGTGTGTGTTTGTTGTTGTTTTCGGGTGTTCGGTCATTAGATACAACGAAGCTTAACTCTTTGTAATAATCTCCATCCAGATGCATTAATTTTTGACGTTTTTCATAACATAGTAGTAGCCAATAACAAACAAATATAAATCCATCTCATTGCCACTGACATAAATACTTGAAAAATCAATAATCACATCACTAAGACAACACAAAGACGAAAGAGATTCCAAATGGAACTTCAATGGTTTTGGATGTTTGCTGCCACTTTGTTGGCATGTTACATTTTTGTTAGCAAAGTTATGAGGAATTTGAATGGGTGGTATTATCATCTTAAATTTAAAAGCAAACAATATCCACTACCTCCCGGTGACATGGGATGGCCTTTTATTGGAAATCTTTGGTCCTTCTTCAAATATTTCTCATCTGGTCGTGGTGAAATTTTCATCAACAACATTGTTCTCAAGTCTCTTTCATTTTCTCTCTCATTTTGGTTATGTTTTTCTTTAATTTTCTTTTTGTATAACACACAAACTCACTTGGTTTACATGTCTCTTTATTTTGCTTTGGTTCCGGTTTGCATTTTATTGAAAATAATAAGTACTGCAGAATGACTTTTACAACAATTTTGAAGATGCAGTTCAGAGATAGATCATCCAACATTTTTATAAATTTGGCAAATTCCAACATCCATTTTCAAAAATGAATTCCCCTTTATTAGTTATTGCTCTTCTTTATCATGATTATTAAATATATATTAGTCTTCCATCTATGACATGATATATATAATAAGAAGAATGATAACAATTTTAGAAAACAAATGAAAACTTAATGTGTTGGTTATGTTTCAGATTTGGACGAATTGGTATTTACAAGACTCACTTGTATGGAAGTCCAAGCATCATTGTCATTGCACCTGCTATATGCAAGAAAGTCTTAATTGATGAAGTGACCTTTAAAATTGGTTATCCAAAAGCTGCCACTGAACTAGCAAAAAGTAAGTTACTAAATAGTGAAAACGGACGTTTTAAACGACTAGTCGCGGCTCCTATCATTGGTCGGAATGTATTAGAAATGTACTTAGAGCGTATTGAGGATATTGTGATCAACAAGCTAGAAGAATTATCCAGCATGGAACACCCTGTTGAGTTCCTTATGGAGATGAGAAAAGCTTCTTTTGAATTCGTCATTCACATTTTCTTAGGCTCTTGTGATCAAAGTAATGTAAAGAAATTTGGAGATTTGTTTAATGTTATGTGTATTGCCTTGTTCTCTTTGGTGCCCATAAATGTACCTGGTTTTGCTTTCAACAAAGCATTAAAGGTTCGTTAATTATATTTCCTATTCCATTTTTTCTACTATAATTATTGTTATGAATATCTCTGAATTTTTTATCTTCACTTTTCATGGCTAAATTTAGGCACGTACGAAGTTTGTCAAGATAGTGCAATATATTATTTATGAAAGGAGAACGACGATAAAAAATGGACAAATTGGGAAAAATAATGATTTGTTAGACATTATTTTGCAAATCAAAGACGAAAGTGGTGAAAAATTTGAGGATAAGGACATTAGCGACTTACTGATAACGTTTCTATTTGGTGCTCATGAAACGATCGCAACTACCATTATGTGGTCAGTCATGTATCTTACACAAAATCCACTTTGTTTGAAGAAAGCCAAGGTAAATCACCTACAATATTGTTACTTTAAAATATTTTGCATAGCTTGCTGAAGTTTTAATGATTGAAATATATCATTATTATCTGTTTTATAATGCAATTTTGATCCCCTTATTTTTAAAATTGTTAACTTTTGATATTTCATTTTCTAAAAGCAACATTTTGATCCCTTAGGTTATAAAGTCAACAAAAATTGATGGTCCCCTTCTCTCTGGATGATATGACATGCTTATTAATGACGTGAATCCTACATACATTGCTTACGAGTATATCATTTAACACCTCATTTCTATTTTAATTAAAAATTAACAATTAAAATATCATAAAATAAAATTATAAATTAATATTGAAATGAAAAAAATAAATGGGGAGAATTAAATCAGAAACCCTAATATGTTATTTTATTCCCAAATTGAAGGGAAAAAAAAAATCTCAAATTGAAGAAGGTTTGGCATAATTGCAACTAAAACAAACGGGGTCTACGATGGTTTAAAGTGAAAATAACAATGACTAAAACAATGACCAACTTAATTTAAAGTGAATTGACACACATGGATATAGTTTTTTTTTTAAGAAGGTAAAATGAATTATATTACCACCTCAAAAGAATCCTTCCTAGCATAAGACTTACCAAGGAAAGGACTTCAGAGTCAAAAACAATATTTACAATAGTCACTTGTACTGAGCAAAATAAACAGAAAAGAAACTCTTAGCCTATACCCAATATGGTAAACAGATTAAGCCACCACCCATGGTAATTGAGGGGAAGAGAAATATACTTCGCCTTTAACCACATATAAGCAAGCGACTTAATCTTATCGACCACCTGATTAACCGAGCATTCTTTGACATTAAACAGCCTATTATTTCTGCAAACCAAATGACCTGAAGAATAGAGCAGTGTACCTTTATGGTACCACCACTACAGCTAAACTGATTAAAATGAACCGACACCATGGAATTGTTTGAAAGTGAATTGACAAACAATATCATAATTTTGTTAAGTGAATTGGTTTAGAGTACATGAACCAGGGATATAACAAACAATATCATAATTTTATCATCCTAGATGATAAATTGACATATTAAAAAATTCTGCAACCCAGGTTGAAAAGGTGAAACCCATAATGAAGGAACGTTGGTTGAAGGAACACGACAACAACGAAATCGTGACACAGACAAATCTAAAAGGTTGAAGATTGAAGGAAGGATGAACAAATTATATCAAAATCGTGATACAGACTCACTTCTTCTCACTTCTCACTTCTCATTCTCGGTTCTTCTGTTATTTTTTTTATTTTTTTTTTGATATAACGGTTCTTCTGTTCTTTAATTTGGGATTTTTTTCCCTTTAATTTGCGAATAAAAGAACATATTTGGGTTTCTAAATTAATCCGCCAATTCTAATTTGTAGCTGTAAGCCACATGATGGACACTCACACTTAAGTCATTACAAAGTTCACTTTTTGATAGAAATGCTTTATTTTTTATTGATAATATTCATTATAATTTATACGTGCATAATAAGTCAAGATTGTGTCAAAAAAAGAGTCAAGATTCATTATAATTTTTTTTTATAATCATCATATTAGAATTTATAGTTATTGTAATTTATCCTCATCATCATTATTTCCTCAAGAAATAAAATGAAATAACTCGACTAAAAAAAACTTTATTATTATTTTTAAAAGGCCTCATCTAAATTTTTGCTTTAAGCCTCAACATATGTTGGATCGATCCTAACTTGGATAATAGTAGGGTTAAAGATAATAGGATGATGACCTTAGGAGATTAACTTCTAATGTTAGTTAAGGCCTCATCTAAATTTTTGCTTTAGGCCTCAGCATACGTTGGACCGACCCTGACTTGGATAATAGTAGGGTTAAAGATAATAGGATGAGGGCCTTAGGAGATTAACTTCTAATGTTAGTTAAGTTATGATGAGTGTCGAAACATGTTTTGAAATAATATGTTTTAGATGATGAATTAAAATGATTAGATATTAATTAATGATGAGCAAAGATGATTTATTTGACGATGTGTAATGATGAATTATTTGATGATATGTTATTTAATGATGTAATTGATGTGTTATTTGATTATGTGTAATTAATGTGTTATTTAACGATGTGTAAATGATAAAATATTTGACGATCCATTATCTAATGATGAGTTATTTAAAGATGTGTAATGTCAAGTCATTAAATGATGTGTATTAATAGTAACTAATTGACTTTTATTCATTTATGATCGAGTCTATTTAACGGTGTGATTTAATGACGGAGATAAATCAGTAACATACCTTCGATATCCAAAATATTTGACGATGAGTAGGTTTGATACCAAATGTATATGCGGTCGAGTCTAGGAGCATTGCGCACATAATTGTGTTCCTTTGATAAGATGTGAATTTCATAAATGATAATTACTTTGTGTAAGTGATGCATGTTTATCTGTAATTTATTAAATGATGTGAAATGATAATTATTTAATGATGTGAATGATATATATATATATATGATTGATCATGTTTTCAGTATTTAATTTATAAGACTATTTGTTATGTTATTAAATCTTCTTATTTTGGATATATTACTCACCCCAATTGCCGATTGGACGTCTGTACCCTTGTTTGGTAATGATATTCAAGACGAAGAACTTTAGATGTTGTGAGTTTTGGAGGATGACGATGAATTTTTCTCGTAAACTTTCGTCTTGTTAGGAGTTTATTTTGGGTCAATGCTATGATTTTATAACACTAGAGAATTGAAGTTTTTCTTTTATTTTTCAGACTTTATTATGGAATTCATATTTGAATTCGGTTTAATTGTTATGATGATGTGACGATGTTTTTGAACTTAATTATGTTGCACTATTTTTATTAAAATTGAAGTACTTTTGAATGACGAGAATGTGTGACATTCTTCTGTGATTAAATTTTATTTGTATTTTAAATTAGAAAAATACTAGTTGGGGTTAGGGTGTTACCCATAAAGTATTGCATGAACTACTTTTAGGCAACGATTTATGCATGCTGCCTAAAAAAGTGTTCCTAGAGACAATAAATGTTGTAGTATTCTAAATAAGGTATTACAAACATTAGAAATATTCAAGTTGTACATAACAAGGAACATGGTAATCAATCATTCTTTGTCTTTATCTTGTAGGAAGAGCAAGAAGAGATCATGAAAGCAAGACCACCCTTACAAAAACGATTAAGTATTGATGAAATTAAACAAATGGTTTATCTTTCTCAGGTAAGAATAGTAGGATATAAACCTATCATCTATATCTTTCATGTATCATTGCATTACTTTATAGTGTACTATATGGAAAAGTAAGAGATAACCTCGAGCCGAACTTAGAGGGGGCATCCAAAAAGGTGGGTGATTGTCGCTCTACTTATAAGGATAATATTCCACTAGCTCTTTAAATTTCCCTCATGCATGATAGTATGGTCTTGAAGGTTGGGAGTTGGATGGATGGGGTCGAAAGAAACATGGTTGATGGACACCCCAATAGATGTATACATTTGGAGAAAGAAAGTGATATGATAGATTGATATGTTGGTTATGTGATAGTATGATAAAGATAAAGATAATATAAGATGTTGAATGAGTGTTTGAAATTTTTGGGGGTGTCTAAATATCATTATTGAGGACGAGAAAGCGAACTTGTGGAGAAGAGATATATTTTTGGTAAAATATGATGTTTTATTTAATAAATTGACCATTCTGAAGTCTATCATGACTTTGCTTTTAATTTTCCATTGTGGACTATTCTTAACTTGCATTGATTCTGAATTTACAATGTTTTTAATTAGACTTGATATACTTTTGAAGTATAATTTTGATGTTTTTTTTGTTGATAACTTTTGTATGTGAGTTTGAAATACCATGTCCTTAAGAACACTCAAAGAAACTTGATTATAAAACAAAATACATGAGAATTATAAATGGTTTTTTTTTCCGAGTAAGTTTGTTATTATTAAAACATCTTACGAAAAGGGATTTTATGTTTTTCATCAACATCTTTCTCTTGAAAAATGTTGCATGTATAGGATTCTTATTACAGAAAACCTCTTGACAAATGAATTGATATCATTGGATAACCAAACATTGTGTGTGTCTTATTATGTAGGCCAGAATCCTGAACAACATTTGTTTATTTCTTAAAAACTTTATAATCATTTGGTATGAGGAGTTCAATACGATTAGGGTTCTTATTGTTATATCGGCAATTTATCTATGATCTTTCACTTGTTTGGTTCATTTGGTATACAAAGATGGAAGTGGGGGTTGTTGGAAGCTATCACGTGGTTTGATGGAAACTATAGAGGGAGAGGAATGATTGTATCTTTCCAAACAATAACCCATTTTGGAAATGATTTTAAGCTTGGGAAAATAGGGGTTATTATTTGTTTTATCAGTGGTATTTTTTTTTGACACTAAAAGACAATTTCATTAACGAAACTTGCTTATTCTAATATAGGCTATTAAGTTGAGAGACTAAGGTGCCATTTCCATATTCCCTTTTACTTTTTAGTTATATATGTACTTAGACTAGATCAGATCATTAATACTGAATCAATAATTTATCTTTTACTGTATATATAACTATTCTTTTACTGGTAAAAATATTGCAAATACAATTTTGTTGTATATATAATTATTCTTTTAGAGGTAAATTTATTTGCAAATAAAAGTAATTAATTCTAGATAAAATACAACATCATAAAAGTGAGAAAATGTTGTTTTCTTGTTGCCTTGTAGGTCGTTGACGAAACAATACGCCATGTCTCTAACTTTTCAACTTTTCGAGAAGCAACAACTGATGTGAACATCAATGGTTTTTTTTATATTCTTTGTGCTTTGTCAAAATCTATTTCTTCTGGTTATTAAAAGGGAATAATGAATTTAACATGTCTTTTGTTAAATAATTTTAGGTTATTTCATACCAAAGGGATGGAAAGTACTAGTTTGGCTAAGCGCTCTTCATATGGATCCAGAGCATCACTCAAATCCACAAGAATTCAATCCATCGAGATGGGATGTAAGCATAGACAATTCATGTCAACACTTCTTTAGGCACAACCCTAAATAAAAAAGATTTGGTCACACACACAATAATACATATTATTTATTCATTTAAAAATAAATTATTCAATTTATTCTCTTTTTTCTTTTTCTCACTTATGTGTATGCGCTTAAATCCTTTTTATTTGGGCATGTGGCTAAGCAAGTATTTCTTGGCAACTCAATAAAGACATTAATTCAAAGTTTGATATAATAATAATACGAAATTTAAATTCTTTATATAAAGACTACTCCAAAGTTAACTAACCTTTAACAACTTTTCAGTCAGGCCTCTTTTTAGAAAGCTTTACCTATAGCAAGTCAATTATTTTTTAAATTTAAATTTAAATGTATATCATAATTATAAGAAATTTGAAAACTAACTGCTATTTCAGTTGAGCTTTTTTAGTCAATTTTTTTTCTAATTAGAATTTTAAAAACATAAAATATATATTAAAATGAAAATTTAAATAAACTTAAATAATATAGATATTATAAAAAAATAAATTAAGAAGTTAAAGTATACGAACAAATATGTATTCACAAAATACCATAAAAAACAAATAGGCAAACACATTAATTCCCACTTCCACTAGTAAGTGATGATAATGAAATCATTCAATAAACTAATTTTGATATTATATTTTTTATGAACTATTTTCATATTATATTGTACTTTCAAGAGTTATATATATACAGTGGCGGAGCCAAAAAATTTAAGACGTGGGGGCAATATTTGGCATATATAATATCAAAAATATGATAATTTTGTAGGAGTATATGTATACATCGTAATATACTTTAGTATTTTTTAAATTATGAAAATATATGAATGTTTTTTAAGAATGAAAAGTAACAATTATTTCTTACATTACCATGTTATATTGATTGTTGAAATAAAATAAAATTGCAATTGTAAAAATATTATGATCCAAAATATGCAATTTAAATTTAATTATACTTATCATCAAATGATTTTTTTTTTACAAAACTTGTCATCAAATGATTGTGAGGAACAAAAATTAAATAGGTGAGATGTTATTTCATGGGTTGTGTTGTTAGGAAGCAAACAAATTAAATTTTAACTACCCAAAATTACCTCAAAGCTACTAGTATGGACATATAGTAGCAATGCATTTTAAAAAAACTTGTGCAGGCAGGAGTCCCACAGCCTTGTGAGTGGCTCCGCCACTGTATATATACCCCCCACACACACATGCTAATTGAGTTGTTGTGTTAATGGAAGAATTAGCTTTAACAACTATAAACTATTATTTTCTTATGAGTTGATTATACATGTGCAGGATTATAGCCCCGCAACGGGAACCTATATTCCTTTTGGAGTAGGTCGGAGGCTTTGTCCGGGAAGAGACCTTGCCAGATATGAAATATCCATATTTTTGCACTATTTTGTCCTAAATTACAGGTTAGCATTGTTTCCGTCACTTTCTTTTTGAATCAAGATTTTACATTAATCATTCATGATCCTCATACTTTCCTTTGAGATGATGGATGGTGTATAATGGAAATATGGTTTTTTCTTAAATTTTGTAGGTTGGAGCGAATAAACCCGGAATGTCCACTTACTAGTTTCCCACAACCTAAACCAATAGACAACTGTTTGGCTAAGATCATAAAGCTATCTAATTCTCAATCAGTACTTACTCCATTACATAATGAGCGTCGTTTAAGGTTTTTACATACATGTTAAGAAATACAAATGATGTCTAAAGATATATCACTTTTACTTAGAATGATCGAGATTCTTAATTTGAACTTCCTCTGTTCCATAATGACTTCTTAATTAGACATCGAGCAAGGTCGAGATTTTGAGTTTTATATAGTTTGCTCGTAAATCAAGTTTATGTGTATGGTCCTCTATAATGCCTATAATTTCCTAGTTTGCAATTTTTGATTCACTAATGTGTGTATTGTATGATTAAGTTTTTTGATAAAAAAAGACAACAATAATAGTATTATAACTAAAATTATTTTAATTATTATGTTTATTATAAAGCTAATGCAAGTGATGATATTCCAAATGTTACTCAAATTCGCCACTAATGCCTAACATGATATTTTAAATTGGTGTCAAGTCATTATTGGCTGTCCAGTCCTCCAATAATTACTTTTTCTTTGAAGAAGATAAATTAGTCCCCTTAAATTGGCACTAGAGAGAAATGAACTTGAGACCTTGAGGAGGAACATACTCTAAGGTCTCAAGTCAACATTACTAGATCAACCAAAGTGGGTTCCTCAACTAATGTTTTTTTGAAGAAACTAAATTAGCTCGCCCAAATTGGCACCGAAGAGAATCGAACATGAAACCTTGAGGAGGAGCACACCCCATATCCCAAGTCAATATCACCAGGTCAACCCAAGTGGGTTGTTTCTCAATTAATGTTCAATATTTTTTTTTGATGGATTTTTCACCGTTACTAGGTGTTGGGTTCGACGAGCTTAACACAAGTGTAAATTAAAATTCCAAAATCCAAAAGAGATAAGAACATTACAATATTCTCTCCACTCTCTTACACACACAAGAGGTACAATATAGTGTTTCCCGTAAGACTTACTTCTATTCTAATGCTATTATTTTATAGCACCTAGAAGTTATAGAGATGATACCCACCCAGTGTATTTTTCCCACACTCTCTGGATTTACTCAACACTCTATTTTTCCTCTCACGCACTTCTACACACACAGAAGCTTTGTATTTTTCACTTCTGCTTTGATGCTTTTCTTCCTCCAAATGCACCTCTATTTATAGAGGTAATGGACCGAGAGAGTTTGGAAAAATCAGCACTTCCATTTCACCTAAAGTCATGCACTTAAATGTGAAACATGTATGTATGCCAATCTTTCAAACTTACTCACCGCAAGCTATGTGTGTATCTGAAGCAACCTATGCATGGCCTAGATATTTGATAGAAAAACTAAGCCATGCATCAATTGGATTGTAGACTTTGACAATTGCTTGTTGCAATTTTCCTTTTGGCTGGAACATGCCCCACGTGGTGGGACCAACAATTCTCCCCCTCCAGCACAAGGGAGATATCCTCACAATTCATTCACTTACGATCCATACAGATCAACTCGGCACAAAGTTGAAGCTTTTCACGTGTTGCAACTTTCGTCAACATATCCGCGGGATTTTTATCGGTGTGAATCTTTTACAACATAAATTGTTGTTCTTCTGTTGCTTGACGCAACCAATGATATCTCACATCAATATGCTTTGTACGAGAGTGGTACATCGCATTCTTACTCAAATCCAAAGCGCTTTGACTATCACAATGGATAACGTACCTTTCCTGCTTCATTCCTAATTGATCAAGAAATCTTTTTAACCAAAGCATTTCTTTCCCTGCTTCAGCCATGGGAATATATTCTACCTCAGTTGTTGATAAGACAACACATTTTTGCAATTTAGATTGCCAAGATACAGCTCCTCCTGCAAAAGTAAACACAATTCCTGAAGTAGGCTTTCTACCGTTCAGGTCACCTGCCATATCTGCATCTGTGTAGCCTTTCAAAATCGAATCTGATCCTCCAAAGCATAAGCACTTATTAGAGCTTCCTTTCAGATACCTCAAGATCCACTTCACAGCTTCCCAATGTTTTTTTACCTAGATTGGAAAGAAACCTGCTAACAACTCCAACTGCATGAGCAATATCTGGCCTGGCGCAAACCATTGCATACATCAAACTCTCAACTGCTGAGGAGTAAGGTATTGCATCCATAGCTTATTTTTCATCTTGACTTGTAGGACAACTCACTTTGCTGAGTTTAAAGTGATTGGCTAACGGCGTGCTAACTGGTTTAGCACCCTTCACGTTGAATCTTTCTAGAACCCGGTCCACATACTGTTGTTGTGACAACCATAACTTTCTAGCTTTCCGGTCTCGCAAAATCTTCATGCCTAAAATTTGCTTTGTAGGGCCTAGATTTTTCATGTCAAAAGATTTTGACAATTCCTTCTTCAAATCACCAATCATTTCCTTATCTTGTCCCACCATCAACATATCACCTACATATAACAGAAGGATGATGAATTTGTTACCTCGAAATGTTTTAACATATACACAATGGTCTGCATCTGTCTTGGTATATTCATGGCTCATCATAAACGAGTCAAATTTCTTATACCATTGTCTTGGAGCTTGTTTTAATCCGTACAAGCTCTTCTTTAATTTGCAAACCAAGTGCTCCTTTCGAGTCTTCTCAAATCCTCTGGTTGAACCATGTAGATCTCTTCATCTAAATCTCCATGAAGAAATGCAGTCTTTACATCCATTTGTTCAAGCTCCAAGTCCAAGCTAGCAACCAATCCGAGTATAACTCGAATTGAACTTATCTTAACGACTGGAGATAAGATTTCATCAAAATCTATTCTTCTCTTTTGTCCAAAACCTTTTACCACTAAGCGAGCTTGGTACTTCACTAACTTGTCACCATCTTTCTTGAGCTTGAACACCCACTTATTCTTCAAGGCTTTTCTGCCTTCAGGAAGTTTCATAAGTTCATAAGTATCATTTTTCTGCAAGGAATCCATCTCTTCTTGCATTGCTTTCATCCATTGGATTTTATCCTTATGAGTTTGAACTTCTTCGAAACTTTCCGGCTCCCCCTCATCTGCGATGAGAATGTATTCCGAACTAGGGTACCTTGTGGATGGATGATGATCTCTGCTTGATCTCCTGAGCTGAGATGTTGGGGATTGCTCGCCATCCTGAACATCATCATCATCACCATCTTCAATTACTGGCTCACCATCAACCCCAGGGTCTTCATCAAGATCTCCCCCCTTCTGTGGTAACTCTTACAGGAGGAGTGGTAAGTGTAAGATCAACCTTACCATAACGTTTAGGTGTTTCTGGAATAGCAGAATCTGACATAGTTTCTTTCTCATGAAACACTATGTCTCTGCTTCTAATAATTATTCTCTTCTCTGGATCCCATAATCTGTAGCCAAATTCCTCATCTCCATAGCCCAAAAATATGCAAGGAATGGCTTTAGCATCAAGTTTTTGTCTATGCTCCTTATTTACATGAGCAAAGGCTTTGCATCCAAACACCTTCAACTGAGAGTAACTTATATCATGTCCGGACCATACTCTCTCAGGAATGTCAAAGCCCAAAGGAACAAATGAAGATCTGTTAATCAAGTAGCATGTGGTTTGAACAACTTCACCCCAAAATGGCTTAGGCAGCTTAGCCATTTTCAGCATACATCTAACTTTCTCCATAATGGTTCTGTTGATTTTTTCAGCTACACCATTATGTTGTGGGGTTCCAGGAACCGTCTTCTCATGTCTGATGTCGTGCTCAGAACAATAACTTTTAAATTCATGGGAAATATATTCACCCTTATTATCTGAACGAAGACACTTCAAAGGTTTATCAGTCGATCTCTCCACCATCGCATGAAACCTTTTGAAGTACTGAAACACCTGGTCATTGATTTTAAGGAAGTTCACCCACACCTTTCTGGAAGCATCATTAATAAACGTCACAAAATATCTGCTACCACCAAGAGTCTCCACTTCCATGGGTCTACACACATCAGAATACACCAAACAAGGATTCAACTTAGTACCTTTGTCAGATGGAATGAGGGACTTACTTGACAAAATTTGCAATCCTTTTTCACTTAGATGGGCCAGTCTTTTATGCCACAAATCTGGCAAAGCAACATTCTCAACTGCATTCAAGCCATCTTTGATCAGCTTGACTTGAGTTTTGTAAAGCGTCGAATACACGACGCCTCTAGCAACCATCAACGTCCTTTGGTAAGTTTCCATTTTCCATCACCAAAGTTGTTTTGAAATCCGGCTAAATCAAGAGCATGGACAGAGATTAGATTTAGACGCAAATTCGGCACATGTCGCACGTCCTTCAGTGTTAGTGTAAAACTGGTATTGGTTTGAACACACACATAACCAATTCCAACAATATCCGCAATGCTATTATTGCCCATCTTTACTTTGCCAAAGTTTCCTACTTTGTACATCGTAAAGAATTCTTTGTTGGAAGTGGCATGATAAGAAGCTGCTAAGTCAATGACCCATTCAACACATGAATCTGCAACATGACATTTTTCTTCTTCAACAGAAAGCAACACCACTTCCCCATCAACTACTGGGGTTGTGTTATTTTCATCTTCATTTGGTCTTTGATTCCTCTAGTCCTTCTTTTCTTTATTCTTCCAAGATTTTCAATTTCTTTTGACGTGACCTTCTTCGCCGAGTGAAAACACTTGAAAGTTCTTCGAGGTTGAGATTGTGATTTGTCTTTGGATTTATTGGATCTCCTCCTGCTCTTACTTCTGCCTCTGTTCTCCATGACAGGGCTTGTGAGCTACTTGATCTCATGTCTTTTCTTCTTATTTCTTCATTGAACATACTATCTTTCACTTGGGACAAAGTGAGTGCTCCATCTGGAGCAGAGTTGCTTAATGACACCACCAAAGTTTTCCAACTTTCCGGCAAAGAACTCAAAAGTAACAGTGCTTGTAATTCATCATCCAGCAGCAGCTTCATTGCAACCAATTGGTTTACCAAGTCTTGAAAGTCATTCAAGTGCTTGACAACTGATCTTCCCTCCCGATGCTTTAAACTCACCAACTTTCTAATAGCGAAATTTTTGTTTTGTGTGGTCTTTCTTTGATACATCTTTTCGATGTTCTTCCACAGAGTCTGGGCGTTTGTCTCTGTGGCCACATGGTGGAATACACTAAGATCCACCCACTGCCTAATCAGACTGTCAACCTTCCGATTAGACTTTTTCTAGTCTTCATCTGTCATCTTATATGGCTTCGTGTCTCCCTTTTCTACAGGATCATACATATCCTTGCAGTAAAGTATATCCTCCATTTTTGGATTCCAAATGGAGTAGTTTGTAGAAGTGAGTTTAATCATTGTACTAGTGTTACCAGTGTTCTCCTCCATTTAATTTACACTATAATCTCGAGCTCCAACCGGAGCTCTGATACCACTTGTTAGGCTCGACGAGCTTAACGCAAGTGTAAATTAAAATTCAAAAATCCAAAAGAGATTGGATCTCGCAGCGCAGCAGTAGCTATAAAAATGAACACCGATATTTAACGTGGAAACCCCTCTAATACCGAGGGAAAAACCACGGGACAAACTCCGAAAAATATTCCACTATATTTAAGAATATTACAATATTCTCTCCACTCTCTTAAACACACAAGAGATACAATATAGTGTTTCCCGTGAGACTTACTTCTATTCTAATGCTATTATTTTATAGCACATAGAAGTTATAGAGATGATACCCACCCGATGTATTTTTCCCACACTCTATGGATTTACTCAACACTCTATTTTTCCTCTCACACACTTCTACACACACAGAAGCTTTGTATTTTTTTACTTCTGCTTCGATGTTGTTCTTCCTCCAAATGCATCTCTATTTATAGACGTAATGGACCGAGAGAGTTTGGAAAAATCAGCACTTCCATTTCACCTAAAGTCATGCACTTAAATGTGAAACGTGCATGTATGCCAATCTTTCAAACTTACTCACCGCAAGCTATGTGTGTATCTGAAGCCACCTATGCATAGCCTAACTATTTGATAGAAAAACTAAGCTATGCATTAATTGGATTGTAGACTTTGACAATTGCTTGTTGCAATTTTCCTTTTGGCTGGAACATGCCCCACGTGGTGGGACCAACACTAGGGTGTAGACTGTCGGTAAGTATTGATTGTCAAATTTGTCAGTAATACAAAATTAAACTTGTCGCTAATTTGATATATTCCTATCGTGGGTTTTATGAAGAGTTTGTTGTCCATTTGGATCCTACAAACTTAAGAGATTAATCTCCACGATTGCACGTAGAAGATATCTAATTTACACCTAAAAAGATTATAAAGAATATAAATTCAATTGCTCCTATACTATCACAAAAATATGAAAACGAGATATTTTTTTATAGGAGGAAATTATAATATTAATTAGGCTTAATTGCATGTTTGATCCCTTATGTTTATTTTAGTTTTCAATTTGGTCCCTTATGTTTTGAAAATTTCAAGTTGATCCCTTACGTTTTAAAAGTTTCAAGTTGGTCCAAAATGTTACTCATGTTGGAATAAGTTAGTCCATTCTGCGACATGATATTGAGTTTAATAAAAAAACAATTTAAAATAATGTTTTAAAACTGATTTTCTAAATAAGTTAAGTTCCATCACCCATATTGTCAATCCGAATCTTTAACCGTTATATGACTGAAGGGACTAACTTATTCCGACGGAAGTAACGTTTTGGACCAACTTGAAACTTTTAAAACGTAAGAGACCAACTTGAAACTTTTAAAACATAAGGGACCAACTTGAAAACTAAAATAAACATAAGGGATCAAACATGCAATTAAGCCTATTAATTAAAAATGGATATGTAAATATTCTACCTATACATTCAAAGTTGTTTTATATCCCTACAGCTAACTATTTTTTTGGGTAGTTTCAAGTTTGAAATCATTCTTTATATATATATATATATATAAAAAAAAAAATTGAACTCATTCTTTCTGAAGCTAGACATCCATTTTAGAAAGAGTAAATTACACTTTTTTCCTTCAAAGACATCTATTTTAGAAAGAGTAAATTACACTTCCTTCCTTCAAAGATGTTTGAATTACACTCCCCTTCCCTCTTATGTTAAAATATACACTCTCATCCACTCTTATTCAAAATATATTATAAAATATTTCACTCCCCTCCCAAAGAGAAGCTTGAATTACATTCCACTCTCCTCTTATGTTAAAATCTACACTTTAATCCCTCAATAACTTTTTTTATTTCTAATAATCTAGCAAAAATATATTAATCTAACATACTTTGGAAAGAAAAAAAAAACATTGCGAGTCTATTTTAATATAATCAAAATTTGAATACATATTTTTTCTATTTTTTATTGACAATTTCATTAACATATAGCTTTAAACCCTAATATAAAATATGAAACAACCTAAAATAAAATTAAAATATGTGAAAAATTATTAAAGACAATAAAATATGATTATTTAAAAGTTAATTTTATACTCTAAAATATAAAATTAATAGCAAAATATTTAAATTTAATTATCATTGACATTTAAATTATAAAGAAATGAATTTATTTTTCTTAAATGGTTGTTCAAAATTAGTATATATCATAAAAATATTTATTTAAGTTAAAATATATTAAAATGTAGTGCATATTTTATTATTAAGGGAGGAAGTTGTAATTCAAGCATCTTATAAGGAAAGAGAGTATAAAATTTTCTTTTCAAGGGAGGGGAGTGTATATTTTAACATAAGAGAAAATGGGTGTGTAATTCAAGCCTCTTTAAGGGGAGGGGAGTGTAATTTACTCTTTTAGAAATGAAAACGTGAAAGAGCACATCTATACTATACACCCTATGGTTACTATAATAAGCAAACCATTGCATTTAGATTCACTCATTTAATTATGTATATGGTCTTTATTATAGACCACATACATCATTTAATGAATGAATCTAAAATACATAGTTTTGCTTATAATAATGACCGGAGGGTGCACATAGATAAGGCAAACATGAAAGAAAGTATATGTACTTTTTCATCTGGTCTTAATTATAGACAAAAGTTTACTTTTTAAATTTATTCAACAAGTAATATATTTGATATCAAAGACCAAATACATTACTTATTAAATGGATATAAAAAGTAAATTTTTGTTTAGATCCTCATACTCTGCTGGAGCCCACAATGGAAAAAGAGAAATTATATTTGTAAAACCATTTTTTAATAATTTTTTGACAACTTTCTCTCTCATACTCACGTGATATTCTTATTCTCCCTCTCTTCCTTTTTCTCTCGTTTTTGACCAATAAGAAGAGAGAAAAACAAAGTTGTCCTTAAATGGATGTCATGGAAAAATATCACTACGGATAATAAAGCATACAATTTTTCATGAATACTCCTGTGATTTCGTGCAAGAAATAAGATAAAAGAAAAGACAATTATTAATTGTATGAGATAGAAATTTCAGAAGATTTATATTATGTGATATACAAAAATAAAGAATACAAATCATGTAATTTTTCTCGGTTGGTAGGAAGAATGAATAATATATGTATGGGTTAGTCTTCGAACCCTGGATTCCTCATTCTTCATATTTAAAATGTGTAAGTTACAACCACTAAACTATTTAATAAAAAAAAAAGCTCCTATCATTAGGTACCGTTTGGCCATACTTTTTTTCGGGCTAAAAGCTACTTTAAAACAAAGTTCAAATAAAGCTCTTTAAGAAATAAGGTAAAGTTGTTTGGTTTCTTTATTGTTTTTTAGTTTTAAAGTTATTTTTAAATTAAAAGTTGTTTGACAAAATATTGTACAAAACTTTGAATTTATTACTTTTTTGGTGGTGTCCGGGGTTCGAACCCCAGATGTTCCATATATTTATGTGTTATCTTTATCAACTGAGATAAACTCACAATGACAAAACTTTGAATTTATTATGAATTAACATACTAAATAAAAAAATGTTTAAAACATTTTTTTAAGGGAAAAATGTTTAAAATATAAAAGATATATTTTTACAAATACAATATTTACTCAATGACGTTTATTTTGTGTAACATAAATATAAATTTGTATCATCATATAAAGAACTTGTTAAATATTTGAATAGGAGAAATAATTTAAGGAGGCTCAAATAATAACATAAATAATTTTTTTTGAACTGGATAATAACATAAATAATATCAAAGTGGTTTGGAAAATTAAAAACAATAATGAGAATAGTTGGTTTTTTCTTTTCCCAATTACACCTATAACAAATTTTGTTATAAGAATACCATATTTTTAGTGTCAGTAAAAAGATAAGAATTTATATTATATAATATTAAATTTAATACATTGCTGGTGTCATTGAAAAAGATATGTTTAGTTTTTTTAATAAGAAAAAGATATGCATAGTTTGTTACAATACAAATGTGTAAAATATATATAAGTATAATTTTTTTAGGCAACTGCACTTGTACTTTTAATTAAAATCAAAATTTTATAAAAATAATTATACGCATTAAGGAACACTAAAAAAAATTATACGCATTAGCGTAACAAAAAATAAAAATAATTATATGCATTAAGCAACACAAAAAAAAAATTATACGCATTAGCGTAACAAAAAAAAAGACAGACGGACATAAAGTATTACTTTAAACGTTAATGTGTGTGTATATATTTCCGAGGTTCAAGAAAGGGAATAAAAATATTCGGTGTCATTCAATGACAACGTGAATAAAAATATTTGCGAGATTGTGATAATTAAAAGATATTGAAATTAATATATAGGTGATAAAAAGATAATAAAATTCCTTCAAAAATAGATAATAAAATTAAATGGACCCTCCTTAAAAAAAATTAAATGGACCGGTTTAAAAAAATAAAATAAAATAAATGGAAGAAAAAAGCATATTGAAAAAATAAAAGAAAAGGATGTCAGCGTCAGTTGAAGAGATGTGCTTGTGAAATAAATTGTCGAGAAGTAGTTTTTTGAAGTAACATTCAACAACTTTTGGTCAAAGCTCATTCCATTCAATTTTATGCATTCTAAAAAAAGTATTTTTTTTAGAATGTACTTTA
>Ga0315915_1003448_pt1 | contig 20015 bp, 10 predicted proteins | sample MpolbnodulesMG_FD_207738 | JGI IMG/M metagenome (GOLD analysis project Ga0315915, IMG submission 207738) | Medicago polymorpha root nodule microbial communities from Los Angeles, California, United States - branched nodules | ecosystem: Host-associated > Plants > Roots > Nodule | place: USA... | reverse complement strand
CTCTCTCTCTAAGATATCCTGTTTCAAAAATTACAAAAGAAAACAGACCATAAATAGGCAACAGCTACTGCCATATCTCTTCTTGGAGGAAGCTCAATCTTAACCCCTACGCGATCTTATTTTGTTCCTTCTCTCAGACTTGTATCATGCCCTTACAATATAACTTTGCATAAGAATTCCGCAGACCAAATCTTACATATAATTAGGTCGCATGCGGCATGCCAACATGTTTATATGTTGAACTTATCAACAAACAACCCAAAAACATGTTTATATTCTCAGGAAAATTCAGAAATCGGATTGCCTTGAGAAATTTAACTCATCGACTAAAGTCTCTAAGGAACCTAAACCCAGGACATAGTAAACCTACACGTTTTCACATACCCCCATAAGTCTTTCCAAAGTTCCTTACCTAGTTCTAGCAACCCGGTGAACTGATCAAGTACAGTGTTGTTAAATAGCGGCTATAATGACGCTATAGCGTAGTGGAATTTAAACAAACCACTATTTTCTGCGATCCGTGATTGACAACACACATCAACTAACAATGACGAAAAAAATCAACATCACTACCAGAACAGAAATCAGAAAGTAAGATACAACCATAATAAAGTGCATATCATCCACAATCTATAACCCAAAATTAGCACCAATTAAACATTATTAACTTGCGATCAAGTTTAGCATCTACAAATGAAGTTTCATAAATAAATACATAAGATCGAAAGATACATACCTGACTAGGGATTTGCCTCTTATAAAAAACAGATGAAGGAGGAAATTGGGCTTGATAAGAAGGAGTTGGATGAACATACACACTATAACGACTCTCATGCCCTTTCAAAAACCTCTCCCAAACGGGTGCAAGAGGCAATGGTCCTTTAGTAAGGAACATAAAAGCAATCTTAGGAACTCTTTCAAAAGGGTAACTCTTAATCTTCGGAACCAAAGAAGCTCTCCAAAGAAGTTCTTTGTCACTCATATTATGGATCAGATTTGAAGGAGGTTTAATCCATTGTTCCAAACCAGCACGTTCTTCGACACATGGTTGAAAACTTGAACTCATTGTAGTAACCACACTTTGAATTCCAAAATGCTTAATTGTGTATACACTTATGACAGAAAACACAACACATAGTGCAAGGAAAACAACAAGTAAACGCAGTGATCTTAGTGATAACCCTTTTGATTTTCCTTCTTCAGATGCCACAACCCTCGATTGCATCTTGCTTAAAAACCTCAAAAAAACAAAAATTATCTCAAAACACAAAGATCATGAAGAAATAAAAAATGAATGAAATTTTATATGGTAACCACCCTCTATTGAGGGTTATGAAAGATCAAATATTTAATGTAAATGGAGTAATAAATGCATAAAATGGCGTTAAATTTATGCTCTACGGTTATGCAAATTTCAGAAAATTCTCACTACAATAAAACAAGCTATGGATCTAATACAAGTTGTAGACTATACTGGGTCAACTTTTGAACAAGTGGGTTGGGAAGAACAAGAATAAGACACATGGGTATGTTACAAAATGAAGACTTTTCTGAAGAATATAAGATAAAGGGTAGTTTTTTTTTTTTTTTTTGATCTTATAGAAGTGAAAAAACTGGTTGATGAAAGTGATGGTATGGTACAGGAAGAAGATGATTACTCAAAAGCCCCTTAGATTTATCGAAGTGTAATTTCCAATGACATAAAATTTATCAGAGTCACGATCTAATCGTCGTTTTTGTATTAACTCCCAATCAGAGGTCGAACAATGTATAAGAAGGTAAATTGTCACATGTATTTTACTTTTACTACTACATAGAAAGAAAAAAAAACATGATTTTAGACACATGATGATGAATGAAACTGTGAAAAATAAGGTTAATGTTTTGTCGTGCACACGAGCATAGGGTGGTACTTACGATTTTTGCGTGCTTGTCCTTGCTGGTACTCCTTTGACACTCTACCTCGTATTGAGTGTTGTTAGAAGGAAGGAAAAAAAACACAAATGTATGTGTGTCTGAATTTTTAATTCAAAAAAGGAATTTATAATTTATTTTTTAAATGTATATGTAAGGTTTAATTTTTTTTACTACCCTTTAGGAAAAAAATTGTTTTTGACTAATGTAAGGTTTAAAGCTAATTTTTTTAATAATATACATATTTAATTTTTGAATTAAAATTCATTATTCTCCTTTTCAAAAAAAAATTAAAATGTATTATTTTATTCAATGTGTACTTTCAGCCTAAAGAATAAATTAATAAATTTCAATTCTTAATTAAAAATTAACTATAACATTATAAAAATATATCAACTTATATATAGATTTATAAATTAAATTATACATATGGAAACCGGTATTATTAGTCAAAAAAATAACATGGAAACTAGTATTAATTGAATTTAAATATAGTAGTAAACAAAAGGAAACTTTTTTTTTGACTAAAAATAAAAGGAGACTGAAATTTATAAAAACAATTTTTGAACAAAAAAAATGGAAACTTTGAATCTTAAATATATTAGTAAACAAATGGAAACTATATATTCTTAAAAGAAAAATGGAAACCTTATATTTTTTTTACATATTTTTGGTACTAAGTTTCCATCATTAATCCCCGTCATGGAACATACAAGGGTCTCATAACAATTTGTTTGGGTCAAAAAATTTACCACTTAAATCAATCTATGTTAATAATTCTATCATTTTATGTAAATTCGATATTCTCTGTACAGCTCTAAAGATTAATCATTTGAATCAGATAAAATCAAAATGGTGGCAAAACTATTTTTCAAAAAATTTAAGTAATATTACCGCCGTCGTTCTAGTTCTTCTCATCATAAGCAGGGGTTTCTTCTCCCAAAGACCCTAACTATTATTTTTTTTTTTTTAGGGAAAGACCCTAACTAGTTATAGGACATATGATGCGACAATTGCGTTGTCACTTTTTTTGCAACGTCTGTTGTAACTCCCGTAAATGCTCTTTTTCACGTTTCATTTACGACAATGGAGAAATTTCTTTTGACGAAAGTGGAGGGAGTTAAATAAAATGTAGTAAAAATTAAAATATTTATTATTACAACCCTTGTAACAAAAATTAAAATATTTATCACAACAACATAGTAAGAGTTTTGTTTAAAAAAAAAACATAGTAAGAAGTGTTCATCAGGTCGGCAGATTTTGTATATACCCGTTGTTATTTTCCTTTGTCATGAACTAGGAAAAGGAATTATGAACAAAAAATTTTGCTTTACAATTTTTTTTGGTAGATGCTTTACAATTTTTTTATTAAAGGAATAAAATTATATTCTAAAATGTGTTTTTTTTTAAAAGATATTGTGTTTTATTTATTTATTTATTATTATTATTATTATTAATCGTGAACTATTTATATATTTTATTACTTCATAATGCTTGATACTTAATCTTAGTAAAAGAATTGAAAATAAAAAATAATATGAAAAATTAATGGTTAAATGAAATTATTTTAAAAATGTTTATAATTTTTTTTAAAAAAAAAGTGATTTTGTTATTATTAGTCTTGTACTATTATATGCTTTTTGTTTAACAATGATTGATATAACTTCTTTTTTTTTTTTAAGGTTTTCTCCGCGAGAGATAATCACATTCAAGACATTAATTTGAACATTAATTTATTACATTGTGAGAGTTTAACATCTTTGGCTAGACTCAACCCGTTGACAGGAAAATATAATTTTTAAAGCTACTATTATATTTTTCCACCGAAAAAACTACTATATTATGCTGAATAAATTTCTGTTTGGCTCAAAAGAAATATACATTTCAATTCATACTTTACTAATTTAGAAAGAGAAATTGTATGTACAATGACAATTTGGGATTTTACTATTTTAAACAATTTCAGTTTGATCTATCGTAAGCATCAATGGAATTTAAATGTGGTCGATGTTGGGTTAATATTCATTTGAAAAATCCTATTTATGGCATTAAGATTTTGATGAGTTTTGGGAAGAAAGAAGTGTGTATTAATAATTTGCTTAAGAAAGGTTACGTGGTTTCTGAGAATGGTGGGAGAGGAAGAAATGACTTCGGATTTTGCGATTTTGTGGTGATGAGTACACAAGTAAATTTTAATTAGGTTTTGGAGAGAGAGAAAACTGGTCTGTAGAGAGTTCATTTGAAATAATTGTGTTTCTAATCTCTCAATTATTCGATTCGATTAATCAAATGGTTGAAATATAATTGTGTAGAGGTTGAAACTATTCTGTGGAGAGGATCCACATCCGGGAATTTTTTTTATCTCCTTTCGAATGGCCATTTAAGTTGATTTATGTTTTTGAATAGAAGCATTTGAGAGTGTTATAACTCATACAAACCTACACTCCAGAAAAACTCGTACTAACCTTAGACCTAAGAAACAAAGGAGCTAAATAGAAGAAACGGAAAATTCTAGTACTAAATTTTTTACCTGCGAAACACGTTTCATGAAAAGAGTAATAACATGTTTGGATGAGAATTTGTAATTTATGTTTGAATCTTTTTTTTTTACTCTTGAAACATGATTTTCAACTCAATTGTAGCCAATCCGTTCAACAAAATCAATTATTTGTGAATCTCATACCTAAAATCAAGTCTACTCAGTTTAAAAGCTAAAAATAATTGCTTCTCTAAGACACTCCTACTCACTTAAAGGATGAAACAAACACACAATATGAAATTCGAGATGCAAACTGAACCCAATCACACCCTTGGAAGCTTTTAATTCCTTCCAAGAAATCTACAAGATTTATGTGTAATATGTAATATTAAGAGAATCCTGCAAATTTACTGTTATGATGTACTCCAGATTACAAACGTTTGTCCAAAAGAGAACAGTCAATTTATACACCGAGAAAATGTTCAAACATTAAAGTAGTTCTCTTTACTTCACCACGTCAAAAGTAGCACGAAGATTGGATATCATGACTGGACACTCTCCCTTTTCATCATATTCAGCAAAATCTCCACTTGACAAGTCAACATTCTCAAACTTTGTTCCCTCCAGCTACAAAATACAAATTGCATTTAGAAGAAAATTGGACAAGCAAGTAGAAAATTTATAATGCCACAAACGTTGAAGCAGGTCCATCAAAATGGAAATGTGGGAATAAAGGATGGGGAGGTAATGTAGGAATAATAAGAATACCTAGAACTAGAGGATAGATCATATACAAAAGGATGGGGAAGTAATGTAGGAACGAAGTATGATACAAGTTACATGTAAAAGAAGAGAGCTGATGCTTATATGCTTAAAGCAGGAAAATAGAGGTCCCATCACTAGAAAAATCATCTAGTGTACAACTATAGCATGAAACTTGATTCAAGAGGGCAAATTGGCATTGCATATCTGGCAAATCTCACAATAATTTAGACTTAAAAATTATGAAGATTAAAAAATGAAAATTACTTTGAACTTGCTCATCTCATATGATTACTGGTTTGATTTCCGAGATAGTAGAGTAGAATTTGAAGTTAATCACATCAAATTCTTATTAGTTTGAAGTTCTGAAAGTAAACTTTTCAGACAGATATGATACCATGGAAAACACATGTCTAGTTATCGACAATAAGCATCAAACCATATAAAATGTGACATCTAACTGCAGCAAATACTGAATAAAAGCCAAGCAAACTAACAATAGAGTATATGAGCAATTTACCATATCCAGTTTATATATCACTATAAGCAACATGGAGCAATGAGAGGAGAATATCGAAGATATGATGCCAAAAGTAATGAAAACATCAAACAATAACAAAGAAACTCACCGACTCAACTTTCCATCCAGTGCCAAATACAAAATCTATCGGCTCATAGCCCCTGCAGTCAAATAACATCAGAGGGGAAAACTTTCCTGATTCAGTTGTTTCCTGGGTGAGTGGTTTTCCTTTGCCTGGGATCATAGTTACAGTGCTCTCCCTGGCACAAAACTTGCACTGCGTACCAAAGAAAGGTTGTCAAGAAAGCACCACCAGTAGACAATACAGGTTAAAGAATACGACATCCACATGAATAAAAATAGTACTTATCACTTAAAAGTTATGCAGCAGAATTATATATAACATTTCCAGAATGTGGACATAGATGTAACATAACAACAGAAGAGTAAACATAATATAATTCTGCTCAGTCATAACAAGTCAGACAAATAAAAACCTAAGCTCAGTTAGCTAATAACTGTATGCAAATTATGAGCTGAATCTCCTTTGTGTTTCTGGAATAGAGTTAAAGTATGTTTGGGTTCACGGCCTTTTACTCTTTCTTGTCTCTCTATGCTTTAACACCGTGGACTTGCAGAAACAACAGATCATAGAGTTAGCGAAGCACGCGGTCTCAACGTGATTACTAAATTTTCCAAACACACAATTATTCTACCTAGTTGGATAAAAAGAAGTTGCCAATGATAGATCCATAAAAATCAAGCATGTAAATAATATATTGGGAATTTGGGATAATGCTGACTTTCCTTTTCTCTACCATACATGTAAAAAATATAGGGGGAAATACTAAAACTTTGAAATTGTGTATCTCCAAACTTAGAATTGATTTTAGGTACAGAGTAACAGCTACAATTACTAGTTAAATGGGGAGCTCTCTGAATGCAGATGTTGCTAAATGATCCTTACTAGAGAAGATAATAAAATGTGAATACAAGTGAGGAATCCCTAAGTCATAGAAGTAAACCATCAATTTAGTATCTATAGACAACAACCCGCTTTGGATTAGATCTAACTTATGGGGTCCATATCAACTAAAATAAGGTTCTGTTTAGATAACAGCTTAATAAGGCACTTATGGCATAAACAGTTACAAAATATAAGTGCATGTATAGACGATTTTTTAACAAAAAGATAAAATAAAGTCAAACTGTTTTTATACAAGTCATAAGCTGTTTTCATAAGCTATCTTGGAGAGCTTAAGGAAATAAGCTAAAAACAACTTACAGGCACGTCATAAGTTGTTTCCATTAGGTCTCTCAAACAACCACGCAAATGTCAATGTCAATAAATAAACTCAAAGAAGTGAATCCAAACGGACCCTAAATATTAGGTTTGCAATAAATAAGAAAACCCCTTATAAATTTACTGCAGCGTATAGAGAAGTCAAACACAAGAGTTTCTGAAAAAGTACAAAAGCTAATTCCAACTTATTAAAAAATTAATGCTATTGTTTAAAAGAGTCATAGCAAGATTACTTCAACTTTTCCTTTACCCATACAATAAGTGTTTGTTTAAAAAACTATTGATTATTCACAGAAGTGAATGATATTACTATAATGCGACGCATTATGGCCTTATTTAGATAAAGAACTTAATGTTTATCATATAAGTGCATATGTATAAACTATTTATATACCGAAGATAAAACAATAAAATTCTTTTTATATAAGCTATAAGCTGTTTTCACAAAGTATCCTGGATAGACATGTCATAAATTGTTTCCAAAAGCTCTCTTAAACATTCTAACAAGTATTTCTGTCAATAATAGATAAACTTAAACAACTCATTTCAAACAGACCCTAAATGGACTTAAGTTTTGGTTTTAAAAGAAGGCTAACAACTGGAATTTGGACCGCCGCAACAGTAGGGCTTTTGGATTGGCTTATTTGAGATTATCTACTGGTTTAAGCATTTCTGAGATTATTTGGGAGAGCTTATAGAAACAACTTATGACATGTCTATAAGTAGTTTTCAACTTATTTCAATAAGCTCTCCAGGATTGCTTATGAAAACATCTTATAGCTTGTACGAAAACATCTTATAACTTTATTATATCTTTTGTCATAGAAATGGAAAATACATCAACAACTTAATTTGCAGCTTATATCATAAGCGCTTATTATAATAAGCGCTTATATACAAGCTATTTCAATAAAAAAAAAGATAAAATAAAGTTAAATTGTCTTCAAACAAGCTACAAGATGTTTTCATAATGAAAATAAGCTGAAAACAAGTCATGAACCTGTCATAAGCTGTTTTCAGAAGTTCTCCCAAACAGTCTCACAAGTGTTTATACAGGTAAATAAGCTCAAATAAGACAATCGAAACATTCACGCACAATCGCAAATGAGCGATTTATGCAACTTAACTGTTTGATGAAATGCGTAACTGAAAATTAGAATACCTTTTGAACAAGATGAGTAGTGCCTCTACCAGCTGGAAGAGGAACGGTGTCGTTCAAGGAAACACAAGTTTCTTTCTGACTCACTTCACCACATCTTCCACATTTCAACTATCATAAAAAAAGTTAATAATAACGAAATTAACAACAAAAAAGATAAAGATAAAAGCTATGTTGAAGAAAAAACCTTGAAGAAATAGGAGAAATTGGGGTCATCGACGCCACCTTGAGGTTGAAGATTGGTCAAATTCTCAAGCTCAGCGCTGATCATTAGCATGAAGTTCACCATTTTTTTCTTCCTGTTAGCGTCAAACTCACTCGTTCTCTTTCTCTCTCTCTCTCTCTCTCTCTCTCTTGCTTTGTGTTGTAAGAATTTCTAACTGAATTGGAATTTCGATGGATGGATGATTCTAGAAGGAATATATATATAGAGACAGAACTCAGAAGATGTAGCGGCGAGTTTATTACAATATTAGAATGAATTAATTATTTTCTTAATGAAAAGGATGATCAATTATAAAATGGCCATTTCACATCAAAAAGAATTATATACATTTTTTTTTTTTGAGGGAAAAAAGAATGGTTCATATATCAACCAAATCAAATGATGCATATATCAAATTCAACTTTTATAATCAACAAACTCAACTTTGAGCTCAAAGTTCATTACATTTTGGCTTTTTCAAATAAAAATGTGAAATCCTAATGATATAGTGCAACTGCATGTGGCCGCAACTCTCCACAATATCAAAGATAGTGATGCCAACAAATTAAAACCTTGATTGTGTGGTAATTTTTCTAACCTAATAAAACCCTTGTATTCTAATTTAATAGTTCACTTCAAATTTATCCACTTATGCGACTTAACTGTTTTGAGAAAGTATAAAACTGAACATTATTCTTTAATGAGATTTGCTAACAAGTGTTACGAGAGTATTGTTTAAAGAATCCAAAAAAAGAAAATTGTCTTGAAAATACAAGTCAAACAAATGTAAAGTCATAACTACGTAATTTTCAACTTACGCTATTGTATCGATAAAAAAATTGTGGCTCGTCTTATCTTTGTTGTCATTGATTGTGTTTGAGTGACTCGGTGGAAGATCATGGTAAGCTAGTAGTTAGGTTTTAGACGTTGATTTAATCGTGCCAATTGGGCACTTGGACACTCCATATGTATTGTTATTCAAGTTATTCATGTATGGTTAGGCTTTAGTGTTAGAGTTTCTCTTTTAATAACTTAATGTGTGCACTCCCCAAACACAGGGTTTGGAGTCCGTTGTTGATGTGTGGACATCGTTGCTAATATGTAAGTATCTATATAAGTTCTTTGAATTTTGAAGCTTTTGGCCTTAGTGATCTTTAAACCCAATTCATCTAAACTTTGTTCTTATATAAAATAAAATATTTAGTTATTATTTTTTATCCTTTAAAAAATCTCTAACTTATTCTATCATATGGGAAGGTGGATGATAAATGAAGCATGCATTTGCATTTCAAGGATGAAACAAAATCGTGATGTAAACAGAAGATGAATGACAAATATACAGACGTTAACTCATGCAGATATCGCTAGCTAACTTATAGTTAAGCAGTGTACATATATAGTTCATGTTACCAATAAATGTCATGTATCTGTGTGTATATATATAGAAATATCTTTGTCTTCCATTTTGTGTCAAAATAATCAATACCTATATACTATAATAATTAGCTCTTACATGAACTATATATAGGTTTGATTGGGAAAGATATTGTTCTTTTTAGCCATGGGATCCAAAGTAATATTCATGCTCTTGGCGCTTTGCATTACAGTTTATAGTACTAACGATGATGACTCTTTCTCAAGACAGAAGATTATGGAAGTTGAGAGAAAATTACAGCATCTTAGAAAACACTCATTAAAAACCATTCAGGTAAAAAGTTTTCTTTGGTATACTAGACAATATCTTACACTGTTGAATGTTATTGTTGAGTGAGATTTGATATTGTTCAGATTTTCTAAATTGTCACACAAGGTGCTAAGTTTAGTTATATTTTTTTCATGCTTGTAGAGTGAAGATGGAGATATTATAGATTGCATTGACATTAAAAAGCAGCCTGCCTTTGATCATCCTGCATTGAAAAATCACAAAATTCAGGTGAATGTTCTTCATGTCATTCCTTTTTTTACAATACTTTTTTGTGCTAATTAATAGATTCTACACTAGTTGCTTGTTTCGACTTTCTTTTGTCAAAGATCAAAGCGATTCTAAAAGTATAAAATTAATTTTTACATTTTTTTGTAACCATGTAATTGGTGCAAAGTATCCACCGACTTTTGCCGATTACTAATCTCCGCATGGAACTTGCTTGGCAACCTTTGACATTATTAAGTGTTCTTGAGTAAATTGCTTTGGGCATCCAAAGTTTATTCTAATTTGAAGTTAGAATTTAGAGCTTTTCCATTCAAATTTGATTTTTAGTCTCAAATTTATTGTTTGATTCACTTTTGCGTAAATTTATATGAACATAAGTAAATCATTTTACATTCTACTCATTTTTAATCAAAAGTTTTTCGTCAAAATCAATTTTAGACCATGCAAAACGAAACATACCAATTACAACATGTTTTCTTATATTCAACTCACTAGTACTACTCGATGAATCTTCATAAAATAACATATGCAATCAGATGGCTCCAAGTTACAATTCAGCTAAGAAGGACACCACAGAAAGCACTAGTAATAAAACTAAGAGTGCCATGATGAAGGAAAGGGATGAAGAGTCATATGTGAAATTAACCTCCAAACAAGTGTGGCAGAAAAGTGGAAGTTGTCCAAAAGGAACAATACCTGTTCGAAGAATAGGAAAGAGAGAGCTTCTCAAGGCTCCGTCCATCGATGAATTTGGAAGAAAGAAACCAAGCTTCTTAAACAGAAAAGTTAATCAGCTTAATCAGAATATTGATTCCTTTGTACTGCTAAAAAACCACTCTGTAAGTTTCTATGCATGCTACAGCTACAAAATGTTGGATCATGATTTGACATTATTTCTCAAACACAATTTTTTATTATACATTATGCTAATTAAATCAGACGATTTATATTCTGAATTTAAAATGAATAAATTAAAAATTGCTAGTAACTTGCTTGCTTTACAAACTTTATGAGCGTTATAAAACCAACTTCAGCATTATTTCTTGTAGTTGAAGCTACAAACTCTTCTACTTTGCTGATTTGATATTTATGTGAACCAGAAGGCAATGTTGTTCGCAACTGCATTCCGCTTTGTGGGAGGTAAAGGAGACATTCAAGTGTGCAATCCATTTGTTGAAAAGGATGATGAATACAGCACTGCACAGGTCTCTCTCTTAACTGGATCTTTCAATGACTATGAGCTTGTTGAATCCGGATGGGCGGTAAGAAGCAATTGTCTCATATTATTTGTCATTTTAGATTACCAATGAAGTATTAATCATTGTTTTTTAACTACTAAAATAAACTTGTTACAGGTCAATCCCAGTGTATATGGAGATAGGAACACTAGGTTATTCGTTTATTGGACGGTAAGTATATGAAATTTCATCAACCTTAATTAAGAGGAAACCAAAGTATTGTGTAATTTCATTAATTTGTTATACTTTTTGGAGCACCAATTTCTGCAGGCTGATGGTTCAAAGAACACAGGTTGCTTTGATCTGACTTGTCCTGGTTTCATCCAAACTAGCAATGAAATTGCCTTAGGTGCTGCAATTTATCCCATATCAATTCCTGGTGGTCTTCCATACCAAATAACTATTTACGTCTATAAGGTGACATGCAATATAGTATATCCATTAGGGATATTTCCATTTTTATTTCTATTTCTATTTTCATTTTAATCATCATTTTCCTTTGCTTTTAGGATCCATATACTAATAATTGGTGGGTGCAATATGGTGATAAGACCAACATAGGTTATTGGCCAGCTGAACTATTCACAACAATTTGCTACAATGCTGATGCAGTGGAATGGGGTGGTGAAGTTTACAGCACAACTGTTGGACATACTCCTCATACCAAAACACAAATGGGTAATGGTCAATTTGGTTTGCCCAGATTTTCAGCCTCCATCTTAAGGATGAGAATTCATGATAATTCTGCGACCTTGAAGATCCCAGACTTTGTTGATCATTACTCGGACGAATATAACTGTTATGATGTTGCATATGACGCAGATTATGTGGAAGATCCCGAGTTCTATTATGGAGGGCCTGGTAGAAACCCAATGTGTCCTTGATGACATTTTGAAAATTACAAACTCCAATCTGCAGAAAGACTATGTTGCCACTATTTCTTTGCATTCTGTATGTTTCCATTTGTAGAACAATTTAACTCATTAATTTAATGGTACAAGACACATAAATTTTTCAATACACTAACGAGTAAATTGACATTATAGTTCTTGAAATTGTAAGGGTCGGTCAATTTAATCCCTCAACTATGTTTTAATTAGGTCAGCACAAAAAGTAAAATAAAATAGCCTGATACATGACAGCAAAAATAGTTATGAACTTGATCCACTTTATAAACTCAACTCAAAGGTTACACATCCATTACCAACACTAGACTAGATCATATCGTTTTCTCTCTTCTTGGATCGACTGAAAAATTCTAGCAGCTGATACTGTTGCAGATCGTGGGTTATGTGGCACAACTCTGATTACCTGCGGTTTTTGTGTTGTTTCAAGCGATTTAAGGACTTCCTCTGATACTATTGGAACCGTAAAGGAAGAAGAAAGTGTGTCTCTTCCTTCAGCAGATTTCTCTTTTATTATTTCTTGTGCCTTTTCACCGGGACTACTTTCTAACTCTCTTTCCCTAGATGGCTGAGGTTTTCTGACATGTAATGTGGCTCCACTTTTCTGATTTGTCAAATTACACGAGCTTTGATTATGAGTGTTAAAATTGGCTTCTTCTAAAGATGAATTACCATTTTGATTACGAGAACCATGTGCGGCAAACTGGTTTACCTGTTCAACAGCTGACACTGATGCTGATTGATACATTGCCGGCACGCCATGAGGAGGGAAGTACGGATAACCACCTGGAGGAATGAACGGTGGCACCGCAATTGCTTGATGAAAATCTGGAACTCCATAGGTAGGATTCATGAATGTAACATCAGGAGGACCTTGTCCAAAAGGCCTGTATCCTCCATACACGGCTCCGGTATATCCAGGACCGGGATATGGCTTGTATACAAGACCCTCAGAAGGAGACATAACAGGAATTAACCACTGATGTCCAGGTGACTGATTAAAACATTGGGAACCGACATTTGCCTGGTCTGAAATTCCAGAAAAGCGGGTGTAATTTGAAAGGTGGCTACCATATTTTTGGTATGAAAACGATGTTTTCTCTACTCCTTTTTCGGCAGAACAATCCAATCTATGGTTTAGGCTTTCAGAATGGTCTTGTTGTTTATGATTTTGTGTCTGAGGTTCAACAACAACTTCCAATGAGAGGCTTTTAGGAATAGATTCCTGCAGAGGAAATTTTTCCAAAATAGCAGCAGCGTCGAGCACAAGATTTGATGATCCAGCAATCAGATGTTGGACCTGTTTAAATTAAATGAATTAATCGGTATGAACATGCTTGAAGGGCGAATTACTCAGTTTGATCATATTTTACCTTTATCAGTCTGTGCAATTCAAACACTTGGACCGCAAACGCTCTCTGTTGACTGTAGAGAGGAATGAGAGTTCAATCAAGAAATTTGCACAATACTTATCCAATATGGGACTTGAGACACATGAATAAAAGAAAATGATACATTTGGAACTAGATATGATTACATTGAACAGTTGAAAGAACAAACATATAAACCAATAACTAACAAAATCAGAGATTCTCCTGTCACCTCAGGTAATCGGTTAATCAAGCCAAATATCTACCTTTGTAGAACTCATGCATATAATTTTTTCTCAGAAATATTAATATTATTGTTCCAGGAGGATTGGAATGTATTAACTAGACACAAATCTTATACCATGGCTGATGTATATAATTAATATGACTATTCAGTCTATGGTTTACTATAGATCAACGAGCTTTCTCACATGATTTAAAAAATAAAAGCTCGGGAATTCCAAACGAAACATAGTTGTGTGTGCAATTGAATTGTTTCTGGTTCAAAATAAATAGGAGGAATGAAAATGAATAGTCAGGATAACAATAAAATTATTGATATTGATGCATATAATGTGTTGAAGAAAACAAAACAGTAATCCTTAATCATACTAATATTGGACTCATACTCCTAATTAAGTGATAAACAATTCATGAAAGCATGACAACTAATTATAAGATGGGTAATGCTAACAAGTTCCCTATGGGCATTTTAAGGAATACAAAAAAGAAAATTTGTCTTTGAAATAAAAGTCAAACACTTGTGAAAGTAATCAAAACATCATTTTTTATACAAAATTTACCTCTTTTGATTCTTTAAACAATGTCCTAAAGGCACTTGTTAGCATCCTCCTTATAAGATATAGTCTAAATACTCAACATATTTTATAATAGAATAATGAGTTGATAAGATCCTTTTTAGATATTGTAATAGTTATCTTCTTTTGGAGACCACAACAAAAGCAGATGACACAGACAACTATTGATACTTACTTGGTAATTTTTCGTCTTGCTTTCCAAAAAAGTTGTTGACCTAATATCTGCATGACACCGTCGGGAGAAAGTTTCAGGCTTGACAAATTTTCTAGAGTCGAAATATTGGAAAGATCACCACTTCCTTCTGAGTTTCCCGTCTGAATTGGGCTGTCAATGTTGGTATCATGATACTCGATATCATTGGCAGCTTCAAGTACAATGGTTCGGTCTACTGTAGAATGAAAGCTCTTTCTGTTATCTATATCCATTGCGGCGTCAAGGAGTCCATCGCTATGTTCAATGTCATTGGATTCCTGCCGTGTACAAGAATCACCCTGAGGAAACCTGTTTATATTTGACACAGAACATTCTTGATCCTCTTCATCCGGAATCTTCTTAGCTTGCCTCACTCGACTGTCAATAATTTCTCCTGTCAATGCACTTTTGACAGATATTACTGTTTTTTGTCTACTTGGAATTACAAGAGTGATTTTTTCCCCATTGAAACTGTTCGTCATTTGATGATTAGATTGACCAATCCTTGAGTGATCATATGCACGACTTTCATCTCCATCTACTTTTTTTCTCTGTTCAAGTTGGGTTGACAAAGTATCCAAGTTTGCTCCATTAGATTGGTGAGAAATATAACTTTTAGCTCGATGTGCGTCCGCTTGTGAAGGTAAGCGAACTGGGAAGATGTTGCTTCTCTCAAGGTCATTTCCCTTCAAATATATTGATTCATATTAGAGATAACATAGTCATTCATTTACATTCTGCACAAAGCTTCAGTTTTTGAGAGGCCTAATTCTTAATATGATAACACAACCTCTATAACTAAATGGCGAGTTCAATGGTTGGCACACCATGCTTTTAAATGCAAACTTGGATTTCCGCACATGATAAAAAATAGCAAGAGTGAATCCATTAGATTCTTGTATGAGGGTGTATGTGATATAAAAACATTAATGAACCTTAACAAATTAAGCTCTTGGTATAGTTTTTTCTTATCATGGTCAGAAAACCTCTACAACAACTAAATCAATGCCACACCATTCTTTTAAATAAAGAGTTGGATTTCGGTGTACGATAAAAAGAGAATGTGCAGGTTTAACGGGCACTTGTGTGAGGCATAGAGATACTAAGGGAATCTTCTTTGTTAACAGCTCATTTTTGGAAGATTTGATTCTAACCTTAGTAACAAAGCCTCTACCACAAAATCATTGTCACACCATTCTTTCAAATAAAGTGTTAGACTTCAGCGTGAAATAAAGGGGGGTGTAGAAGCCGAATAGACTCGTGCTTTGGTTATAAAAACATTAAAGCACCTTTTTTTATGACAACTTATTTGTCTTTGGTTTTCAACATACACACATTTTGATGCTTCTGTCAAACACAAAAACAATGGCTCCTCAATTAAGTTCAAATTAGTTTTTCAGCTCAATATTTTCAGAAATCCTTCCATCCAACTTCTCCACAAACACCTATACTTATCAACTTATTACAACCTCTTATTACAACCTTCCTATAAGTGAATAACCATTTGAAAAATTAAGTGTAGCTTCTTCTGTGCTATTTTTATCAAAATTCAACAATATAAATAGAACCATTTGAAATTTCAAATATAAATTTAACTAAAAAATTAAAGCTATATAACATGCTATAATTGGTAAGTAGCACATATAGATCAACAACTATTTTTTGTCCAAAATCATATTCTACTCTTATCATAACTATCATTATACTATATCATGTTCACAAAAACAAAAGGGTCTTAAAATTAAAACTAAATAAATCAAAAACTTACCATGGTGGATGAAGGTGTTAGAGGAATTGAATTAGAAGAAGTTGAATTTGAATTGGGGTTGAATCTTTGAAAAGGAACACTAAACTGTTCATAAAGTGCCATCTTATTCCTGGGTGGAGCTCTTGGTCCTCCTTTCTCCGTTGTGTCATTCACATGGAGTCTTGGGAACATGGGTCCCACTTTCTCATCGTCACCACCCTTTCCTCTCTTCATTTCTCGTTTTTTCTTTCTTTCTCAATTTTGTAATCTTGAATAGTTGAATTATTACAAACACAGAGAGAAACCCAAATGAAGAAAATGAAAGATTGAGCAAAAAGTAGTTTGTGTGAAGTCAACAACGGTAGAAAAAATATACTTATGTTAGTGCTCCTATATAACCAACCAATCATAAAAAAAATTATATCATTTTTTTATAATACAAAATTTAGATCAGAGAAGACACGTTATAATCCCGGAGGTTCTTTAATCTATTGAAGATTTATGATAAAATTTATGAATGATTTAGCAAAAAATTAATCTTAAATTATAATACAAGTTGTGTGAACCTCCTCTAAGGGTTCATTATGTCAAAAGCAAGAGAAAACCCAACTCTCTTTTTACGTATTTTGTCTCAAGTCCCATGGGACGACATGGGACAAACAAAAATAGCTCCTATCAATTTGTTATGACTTAGGAGTTGGGATAATAATCTCATGAGCTTAGTCTCACTTAGCGGTAAAGAAATGAAAAGAGACTTCCATCTAAAAAATTAAGTAGTTCGCTTATTTTACTTGGGTGTGCAACAATGTCAGGTCAAACTACTCAAAAAGCATTATGTCAATCATAACAACAAATTTTGTAGCTTCTTTAAAAATACATGAATAGTGAGACTAACAAGTGTACTAAATTATTGTCAAGTGATTGAATTTCAATTGTATTAAGATAATTGAGGGATATGTATTGATAATATTATTTTTAGATCAACAAATGAATAAATAAATGTGTGAAGATTTTTTCTCCTTTGATACGATCTCTTTTGATTTACAATACAAGCAAGTTACTAAAGTACACATGTGTTCGAAGTAATAAAAAAAGTATAATTTACATAGGGAAAAAATATGAAAGATAAAGAATGGGGAAAACAAATCATTTGCAACTAGACATCGTACAAGACTCATTTACAATTTGTATTAAACATCATTAGGTATACATTATAAGAATCTCCCTCGTGCACAGTTTTATGTGAAACTATACATAATCAAAATTGATATCAGTCAATAATCAAAAAATATTTTACAACCTGGTGATACAAAACTCTGCTACTGAGAGGTATATGGAAGGGTTGGGCCTAATATTGATTTGTAGTAGACAACCTTACTATTGATATACATTTGGAATGATTTGTCCTTGACCTCGCAATAGCGGGAGTTTTATAGCACCAGGTTGAGCTAACCTCTTTTGATAACAAACTAATTTCGATGGTGATTATACATGGTTTTCACAATTAAGTTGTATAAGGAAAGGATCAAAAGAAGTTGATTGGATCCCATTACGATTATCTTAAACTTTGAAGGTAGGAAATGATTTCCCTCTTCGTGTGTGTAGCATAAGTTGCCACTAGCTTTCGTTTCGTGCGCTTGATCCCGCATATGATTGGGATTCCACTTGTGTACCATTAAGGTATCAATGGTATATACCATTGATCAATTAGAGTGTGCCACCTACCAATGTTACTCTATAAATGCTTTATTTGATATATTTTTTTAAATAGTGTGCCATGTGGCACATTCTAATTAGGTAATGGTATATACCATTATGATACACAAGTGCTATCCATATGATTGGCGTGATACTGAATCTGTAATAAGAAAGAAAAACATATACAAGTCCATAAAATAAGTCATATATACACTCATTCTACATAAAATAAGAATTTCAATCAATAAAAGTGTTTGTTCCATTACATAAACTTTATAATAGTCAAATACTTGAATGGAAAATGCATATAGTTGTACTTTGTAATTAGAAAATTCTAATAGTTTCAATTTCAGATCTATATAAGTTCAAAGCAAAGAAAAATGCTTTGTACACCAAATCAACAAAGAAAAAAAGGAGGGGAAATGAGAAAAAAAATTGCTGAAGACAATATTTGTAAATAGAAGTGAAAAGATGTTGAGGAAAAATCATTTCAATAGAAATTCATAAAGACCACGTAATGCCTATCAAATAGTAAAAGCAATGTAATTTTTCAAACAAAATGGAATACATAAACCCACAGACATGTTCAATATTTTACGAGTTGTTTGATTCATAGAAGCATATTTATATGAAAAAAAGCTAACTAGCGCTTTTGGAGAGGGGCACTAATTAAGAAAACAAATATGGATGTGTGAATGTGAACACATTTAATGTGTACACATTTTCACTTGATACAGATGTCGTATCATGTGCATGTGAACATATTTAATGTCCAATATTTTCTACTACAACAGTCACAGAGTGCATGTAAATACATTTATTGTAATATTGAATAATTTAGATCTCATTATATTAAATTAATATATTTACTTTTGTGCCAAAAAAAATAATATTGAATAAAAATGAAAATTAATAAACCATTTATCTAGAAAAAAATATTTTTCTTCTCGAGAAAAATTATCTGTCACGTTATGAGGTTTTCATTCATAAGAATAAATGTGTACACATTCAATTATGAAGATTTTTTATATTTTTTTTCCTATGTTAGACCCATTAAATATATTATTCATAGTCAAAAGTACATAATAGTATCAACAATTGGTTAGTCAAGTGATAAGTACTTTGACCCTTAAAACAATAGTGGGTGTTTGATTCTTGACTCTTGCGGTGGAAACATCTTATATCATGGTCAGTGACGGAGCCAGGAATTTCGAAATTATTTATTTATTTATTTATTTTCGATATATTTTAGAGTAAATTACACTCCCCTCCCCTTAAAGATGCTTGAATTACACTCTCCTCCCCTCTTATGTTAAAATATACACTCCCCTCCCCTCTTATTCAAAACATATTAGAAAACTTTTCACTCCTCTCCCCTGAGAGAAGCTTGAATTACATTCCCCTTCCCTCTTGTGTTAAAATCTACATTTTACTCCCTCAATATTTTCTTTTTATTTCTAATAATCTAGCAAAAAAATTATAATTAAACACACTTCGAAAAAAATAGTATTGATGGTCTATTTTAATATAATAAAATTAAATAGATATTTTTCGATCTTTTATTCACAATTTCATTAACACGTAGTTTTAAACCCTATTATAAAATATGAAACAAGCCAAAATAAAATTAAAACATGTGAAAAATTACTAAAGACAATAAAGCATGATTATTTAAATGTTAATTTTATACTCTAAATTATTAAATCAATAGCAAAATATTTAAATTTAATTATCATTGACATTTAAATTATAAAGAAATGAATTAATTTTTCTT
>Ga0315915_1003445_pt1 | contig 20030 bp, 16 predicted proteins | sample MpolbnodulesMG_FD_207738 | JGI IMG/M metagenome (GOLD analysis project Ga0315915, IMG submission 207738) | Medicago polymorpha root nodule microbial communities from Los Angeles, California, United States - branched nodules | ecosystem: Host-associated > Plants > Roots > Nodule | place: USA... | reverse complement strand
GCTCTTTGCACCCCCCCCCCCCCCCCAAGGTCCGACCCTACAAGTGAGCCAAACACACGAGCACGATTTCAATTGAAAGAAAGGGAGAGTGAGAACGGGTTGCCTATTTACTCATTTAAAAAAAGTATAATGTGGCATCATGTACGCGTGAGTGTTTGTTAGCGTGTTTTATTAATTACGCTACAGAAATGATAAAAGCCCTTCTCCCAGTGAGCATAACTCAGTTGGCAGGGACATGCATCGTTATATGCAGGGGCCGGACTTCGAACCCCGGACACCCCACTTAAGGGTTTCTCAATTTATTATTGATTGTACGACATTTTCTTATGAAAATTGCTCTTTCCACTTTTAGATTACTCTTTTCTTGAACAACTGATGGGTCAATGACATTTTACTACTATAAGACATTTTTAAGTCGGTTAAACCGATTTAAAAAATGACCGGTTGGCGTTGGACCAACGACAATTGAAAAAAAAAATTAAAAGGGAAAAGAGCTGTTGTCTTTCCTGGTTGTGATCTAGCAGAGAGCCAGCAAACCAAACCACTTTGGTTACTACTTTATCGGCATTGAAAGTTTTTTAATTGTTTAATTAAATCAACATCTTTGGACCTACATTACTTGGAGCTATACAAGTATTTCACAAGTTTGAACTCAAGATTATTTTCTCACTGTCAATTTACACCGACATATTTTTTGGTGGCCGTTATGTAACACTAATATTTGTGGCCAATATGTAACTAACATTATATAGATTATATAAATATATGAAGTGAAATATTTTTTGGTGGTCGGTTATATAACGACAAATATTTCTCGCATTTTTTGATCACTAATTATTCAACTATTTATTTATCTTTCATTTGGTTTTATTCATACTTGGTATTCCATTAAATTTTGTGATGTGAAACATATCTGAAGATGCACAAGTTGAAGTTTAAGCTCATGTCCGATACTCCGCCACAAAGAAGACAATTAAGGTCTTTTTAACCCCCACCGAGAAGTTGGACAAATTGAAGGCACAATTTTTTTTTTTGAAGAAGCTAAACTAACCCCCTCAAATTGGCACCAGAGAGAATCGAACCTGAAACCTTGAGGAGGAGCACACTCCTAGGTCCCAAGCCAATACCACTAAGCCAACCCAAGTGGGTTATTATTGAAGGCACAACTTAACATATATTTTGTCCACATTAGTGAAAATCAAAGAACATCTCATGTATTTGTACATATGTCATGCATGAACCTGAGGGAGGATAAGGATGAAGACAGTTGGAAGACTGTGTATTTTCAACAAGGTATTCGTGATGATGGCAACGTTGATTACATGTTTAGGTTAATGGTTGAATATAATATTTTACATCTTTGTGTCTGATCCATTGAAGTATAATATTTATTAACGTGTATAATAGTCTAATGTGTTCGAATTTGTGTCTGTAATGTTGCACTTTAATAAATTTGTGTCGAATTTGTTGATTGTGTATTTAACGACGAATTTGTGTAATTTGGATCGTTTATGTGTGAATATGTGATTATGTGTGATTAACGACGAATTTGTGTAATTTGAATCGATTATGTGTGATTAACGAAGAATTTGTGTAATTTGGATCGTTTACGTATGATTATGTGATTGTGTGATGAACGACGTATTTGTGTAATTGGATCGATTATGTGTGATTATTTTGTTGAAATGGTGTAATTTGGGTCAATTATGAGTGTTGATTGATTACAAGTCATTAATGACTTGGTTGCATGCAATTAATGATGTTATGCTGCTATACCAGAAGTCAGCATGACTTAACCCACGTTGACCAGTACTGAACGTGAGTTAATTCACGTTAGAGCCGGCGTGACTTAACTCAAGCTGGTATAAGGCGAACACGACTTAAGTCATGTGGAGGGTATTTTCGTCAGTTTGTATAGGAGTGAACAATTTTGTATGGAAAAAGAGCAGTTTTCAAAAGGTGGGGATGCTTTGTTTAGGGCCAATGCCATATTAAAATTTTAAAAGTTGGCAGGTTTAGCCCAACAACTACCTCCATCCTATGCTCTTTTTTTCAAAAAAAAAAAAAAAAAAACTACCTCCATATCAACAAAACTCGTACCGAGGACCATTCCTAACATTTTGTGGGCCTTAGACCAAGTTTGAGAAAATGGTCCCTTATATAATATATCATAATTATTTTTTGATAAATGATGAATGAGACAACAATATTCATGGCAATTTAACCCTCTAGTCACCATAATACTATAATACAATATTTTGAAATCTCAACCATGTTGACACCCTTGGGTATCAAATACATTCGTCCTATATATTATTAATAAAAAAGAATAACAAAACAAAAAAGTTTGGGAGTTGAACCAAATCCAAGAAAGCTAAGTAAACTACACTTCCCTCACGCCCAATAAAATGAAAATCTTTTATCATTTGATGTTACTTATAAAAAATCACACAAGACTAAATTTGATGTCTTTAGCATGAAACTTTAATGATGAAAGTTATATTATTATATTATAAAATCGAAATACAAATTCGAGTTTGCTTCAATTTGAAACACAAAAAAACATCCTCAAAATGAAAAACAAATTTAGTCTCTGGGTGAAATTTTATGTTTTACGTATTGCTTCTATATTTTACGTTTTAGCCAAGGAAATATTGGGGGTGTAAAAATGAAAGTACTGGTCTAGGGAGTGTAAAAATGAAATGATGCTGGGTCATAAAATAAAAAGGATAAAGGGCTACTAGGCTGAAGTTTGATAAAGGGTTGGGCCCTCTTTGATATTTTTGCTATATAAACCTCCACTAGAAAACGTTTTGATATATACACCCCCCATAGTAATTTTCTTTTTTGTCCCCCAAGGGCATGGGCCCTAGGCTACCGCACCCCCAGGTATGCCTTGGGCTGGCCATACTCGTACCCGTGGTTACTCGTCCATATGCACCCCAATTTGAAGGGTTTTCTAAGTTTTGACTAGATTTGAGTATGTGTTTGAGTTTTTCCCAATTTCAAATCACGGGTACGGGATATGTAACAAGGATCTAGATATCCACCGAAATCCATACCCAAATTTGTACCAAATGTAGAAAATTACTTTATTATTCATTGAGTTTCGTTATGTTATAAAAGTTGTCATTGAAATTTGAAGGAGCAACCAAATTATTTGGTCAAAGAAATATTAAAGTGAACATATAACTGGATATTGTATTACGACATTGCCCCCGATATTGGACAAAACTTCTTTTTTTATTAGAAAATGATTCACTGTGGGATGGGGCCGCGATACCAAACCCGTTGGAGACATGGATGAGACCAATTTTCAATCCCCGTTAGATACGAGTAAGGTACACATAAAAACATGAAAGTCGGGAAGGTAAAACGTGTCTCCACCCCGTCACATTGCTATGCCGAGCAAGCTCCTCACCAAATGCCAAAAGAGGAATGCTAAAATTGCGGTAACATCATAATATTAAAAAATTGCAAAATATAGTTTTACTAAATTATTTTTAATATCTTGTTAAAAAAACATTTTTAATATCGCGATGAGTCAGTGTAGTTCCGGCCATCGTTTTAGTGTTTTACGTTAAACTTGACCCTTGTTCCAGGGTTCAAAAGAACCCACTAACAAAAATGTTAAAAGCCCTTGAAATCTATTTTCAGTTAAGATAAATTTATTATCCCAAAATTTCGAAAAATGAGACCCTCCACTTATGAGTTTCTCAATATATCGTTAATTGTACGACATTTTCTCATGAAAATTGCTCTCTTCACTTTTAAAATTACTCTTTTTTTTCAACCGTTGTTGGTCTTCCTACTGCCAGACATTTTTAAAGTCGATTGAACTGATTTAAAAAGTGAGCGGCAGCCGTTGGACGGATGACACTTAAAAAGAAGAACAATTTTAAAAGTGAAAAGAGCAGTTGTCTTTCCTAGTTGTGAACTGGTAGAGAGCCACCAAACCAATCCACTTTGGTTCCTCCTTTATCGGCATTGAAAGTTTTTTAATTAAATCAACATCTTTGGACCTACATTACTTGGAGCTATACAAGTATTTCACAAGTTTGAACTCAAGATTATTTTCTCACTGTTGACTTAGCTAGTAGTAAATTAGTCCTATATTATCGGTATTGAATGACTTCAATTTGTGAAATCAACATCCTTGGACCTACTTATTTGGATGAACATGTTATCATGCCATTATAAATGCTCCTTCATCTAACAAGTTACATCAAACTACTTGTTATCATTCATTGGTGGTCCACTGTTACAAAATTCATTGGTGGTCCACCACAATTCGAATCTCATATATCAAGTGGTCCATAAGGTATTTTCAATGTTTGATTTTGGTACCTTAACTTTAAAATTGATGAATTTGATAATTCTAATTGCTTATATAATTTAATGGATCAAATTAATAAAGTTTAGAAATTAAACTGAACATTGAAAATGAGCTAGAGAATCAAAGAAGTATTTAAGCTATATAGAGTACAAATTTTTGCTAAATATTAATAAATAACTGTATTTATCATCATGAGATCTTATACATAAAAAGATATATGTTGGCAATTTTGCATAATACAATGAATCAATTCAAAAACATCATAGAAAATATTATAATAATAATTCAAGTTAAATATGTTTTTATTTTTTATAGATATCTAAAATTTCGTTTTTAATCCCGTACTCACTTTTTAATCCTTCAAGTTACTATTAACATGTGAGTTTTGTTTTTTTGCAAAGATTAAAATGTGAGTATATAGACTAAAAACAAAATATAAGACATTTACAAATATAATTAACCCTAATTATTATTATTATTATTTTCATTTGAGGAACACATGCTTCTCTGCCTATATTTATTTTACTTGTTCAAGTTTCATTAAACAATTGCAATTGGACCCAAATTAACATTTGATTCTTTAAGGGCTTCAAATCTTGGTTCCTTAGCATGAAATTTCAAAGCAGCATAGATCTTCATGTACTCTTCAAACACAAATTTTGGGTAAACATTGTGTTTTTCCTCTGTCTGTTTTTCCAACAATTCTGGAGCAGGGTAAATGACAGCATCACTTCCAGGGTTGTAGAATGATGCTATGGACATTCTTGTTCCATTAGTTTGTGCTATCACACGGTGTTCCACACTCTTGTACTTGCCATTTGTTATTACCTGTTTGTACAAAATAGTGTCAGATAAAGTGTCCTGTTTTTTCCACATGAGAGATATAAATGCTAAAAATAGTAACCGTATCCTAAGATGATTTTTCATATTTGTGTAATATTTTTGGCCAGATTAGTATATGACTACGTCAAATTTTCTGTACGGATCCTTTGCAGTGGCAAATTGAATTACTTGCAGTCAAATTTTGTACGCATCCCCGTGGTTGATGAATCGAGATCAGACGGTCTAGATTTTAATTACTTGATTTTTATTTTAAATAAAAAAAATACCAAGTTTGAAAATTGGATATTTGACTTCGTAAATGTGTTAATTTTTTTTTTTTGCAGGCTACAACATGGGGAGGAGGATTCAAATCCATCAATATAATCAAGATTTAGATCCTCTAACGTGAGTAAAGTATAAAGTGACAAAGTCAACGGTTGTTAAACAATTTATGGTTTGTTGTTCACTTTAGAGGAGCTAGATTCAAGGACGAATATGAAATTTTTCATTAAGTTTGAGAATTGAAATGAGAGTTGACTTAGCAAAGGAAACAGATTTACCTCAAGTTGGTCACCGAGGTTGACAACGATGGAATGGCGCATTGGGGGAACATCAATCCACTGGCCATCTTTCAGCAATTGTAGGCCACTGACCTTGTCATCCTGGAAGAGAAGGATGATTCCGCCGGCATCTGTGTGAGCACGAAGACCCTTCACCAGCTCTGGATTTGGGCATTGAGGGTAGTTGGCTACTTTGGTGCCAAAAGTTGGTCCTCTTGATCCATAAAATGCCTTTTTAAGGTAACCTTTCTCTAGTCCAAGATTCTCACATAACAAATCCAAAAGCTCTTCTGCTAGTTTCTCTAACCTCAAAGAAAATTCCTTCATCACTTTCCTATACCACAATTATCATAAGAAATTTAGAATCATGATAAAAAAGATATAAATGCTTCTACAAAATCATATATGGAGCAATATGCTCAAATTTAGAAACGTGACAAAAAAATATCATGTTATGCAATGTGTTATATATGTCATATTAATGTTTGTTTTGTATAACCTGTATTCATCACTGAGATCAGGTATCTCTGAAATGTTTGATTCAGGGAGGTGGCGAACATGGAAGGTGCTTTCCCAATCCATATCTTTGACCTCAGTTTGGACAGCATCTAGGCCTTTGCTTGATATGTGTTCCTTAAACCTCTCCTCCATGCATTTCCTATAGTGCTCTTTGGTCAACCTCTCCAATGTGTCCATAAGGTCATGGGGTATACCATGATTCACCAGCTAGAGTTTTGAAAGTAAACAAGAAGAGAAGTTAGAACAAGAAAGTAACATTATATATCTAACAAGAAAATATAACTATGGGCAATGTATTGTAGAAATTAAAGTTGTAGTAAAAAGAATTATTTTTTTTGCTTGTGTGTTCTTGTACCTCAAAGAATCCCCAATTCTCACAAGCATCCTTAATTTTCTCCATGGTGTCTTTTCTCTCAACACCATTGAGTCTCTCCAAGCTAATAATTGGGAAGTTCATCATCATCTTTTAAACTCAAAGTAACTCTCTTTCTAATTTCTATCTTTCTCTTAATATTTTTCTTTATGCCTGTTAGAGTTTGGCAGCATGGTATTTATAGACCTATAGATGAGGACCAACCAATAAAAAAAAAAACTTTGTTTAATATTTGCATGAATTTATTTTAATTACCTACTTTTAACAACATTCTTTTTATCTTACTTTTAATGCAAATCACAGCCATGAATTCTTTTGGTTACGTAATTGAATTGTCTATCCACTTGGTGCAAGTTTTGGACCCACTTTGGTGGCTGATTTATTTTCTTCCTCTTGAAAATTTGACCAAAGCAGTAGAAGCTGCCAGCTCCATCTATCAATTCTCAAATTAACTTTTCTCTAGTGAGTTGTGACTTTTATTTTGGGGTCATATGATATAATTATAAAGGTTACTTCTACGAAGGAACATAGCAAAACTTCATGCACTTCCTTTTTTTTTTTTTTTGACTTAGCACTTCCAAAATAATAGCATCCGTGCATTGGAGAGAATATGGGACATATGATTTATGTTTTGTGTTACCTTAATTACTCACATGCATGCTTCCTTGTACGGAATGTCTTGAGCTTCTAAAGATTGGTGTGAAATGGAATGCTCATTAATGGTATAAGCATATTTAATTCGGTTAATATATTTAAGCTAGATTTGGAATTACTTAATTGGTTGAAAAACTTATAAAAATAAAGTTTTTATATTCCATTTTAGTTAGTCAAGGAAAATAATTATTTATGGTGCATAATAATAACAATGAGGATCAAGTTTAGGTCTTCGTTCTAATGATGTTGTTTGTGTTTCTTATCCAAGTTGCACATGTGTATTTGTTTAGCGTAATATGAAAATACAATATACAAAACACTGAATCTAAATCTCCTTCTCCACATGATGTGTTAACACCATAGAACGAAGATTTATGATGTGTTTGGTTTGGAAAATAAATTGTAAAGAGAGAAATAGATGAGAGAGAGTGAAAAAAGAGAGAAATAGGTGAGAAATAAAGTAGATTTGTTGTATTGTTTGTCTGTTTGGTATAAGAGAGAGATAAGAGAAATAGAACAGAGAGATATGTTGGTTATATATAAAACTACTATAATACCCCTGATCCATTAAATTTGGTTTAATTTGTATACACATTTATTTATTAATTTAGTAAATTGATCCAATTATTTTTAATTGATTCAATTAATAAGATTATTTTAAAATACTATTATACAGTGTTAATTAAGAAAAGAAAAAAACTGTGTTGGTCTCGTAATTTTTACGACTTGTTATTTTTTCAGATAAATAAAAATGTTGCCAATAGCACCATTTCATCATCAGCGTAATGCTCCCTAAAAAAAAAATCATCAGCGTAATGCTTTTTCACTGCCTAAGAGACCCACCATGGCACCAACAACACTTGAAAGTTGATCGAAGTACAGAGATAAAAATAATTAATATCAAGAAGAAATTTAGATGAATTGAATAATGGATGTAGAAAAGGTTACAAGAAGGTTTATATAGCTCCCTCTGTGTCATTACTCATTACAGTTGCAACTAATATGAATGGTTCTTAGTTCCTACTAATTTGGATCCACTAACAAGTGTTATGTAAACTCAGCTGGTGTTGGTAAGTACTCAGCTGGTGTGACTATTAGTTGAAATGGCACAATTGATGATTTTGAGTTTGATATGAAATAAGAAAGTAGTTAAGAGACAAGGGTATGGATGGAATAACATCCAAAATTTGGTCTTCTCCCCTCTTTCTTCGCTGATTTGGAAAGAAGAAAATAGAGGTGGGACCCACACGTTTTTAGTCACTCTTCCTTATTTCTTTGCTTTGCCAAAGCAAAGAAATGGTCCTTTTCTCTTCTATCTCTCTAGCTTCAACTTCTCTCTTCCCTTATTCTCCTCTACCAAAAGAAATATAGTATGATATGGTATTTATTTGTTTGAGAGAACCTAAATTCGATTTTGGATAGAATAAATTCTTAGTCAGAATATACTAACCTCACATCCGAACTATGAATTACCAGAGTTCCCTATCATGTCAATATCAAGTGTGCACCAAACACATGATAGAAAAAAATGATATCATCTTTCATATCATGTGTGTATCAAACAAACGATATGATAAGTGTGTGTGTAATTGTGACTATCATAATACAATTCTTTATCATACTATATCTCTATCATATCCTACGCATCAAACAACACCAGTTACGCCAAGTCTTAGACTTTAAATTCATATTTAATGTCAAAGTATTACATACATTTATATAAAGGAAAATTCTATGGTGAAGTCGTGAAAATGACTTTTCTAATGAAGTTAACACTATAACATCAAAAGTGTCGTGAGTAACACCCCACTGTTTGTACAGTGGCATCAAAAGTTCAGTCCCCATAATATCCCTTATATAAATTATGATAAATGGTGCATTAACAAATGTTGTTATCACATACACCTATACCCTTTCCTTTTCTAATTATAAGTTCTGTTTGAATCCTTCAACAAAAAAAAAATCAGTCTGACGATTTTTTTTTATCCACATATATAAATCACTGCAATTTATTACGTGCAATTTTTTTTCCTCAAACATACGTCTTATTAATTCTACTCGTTTATCTTGAAATTTAAAAAGTTAAAGTTAAACAACGGTAATTAACTGCTGTTATAGATAAAAACGTCATTTTGGGGTGCCCGAGAGCAAACTGTGTAGGCTGAGGGGTTTTCTGACATATTGAATTTAAAATAAATTCAAATTTTGAATGAATTGTTATTAAAATACCGTATCCAACCAAACTCCAAGACAACTAAGAATTTACCTAAAAACAATACACAAACTTAAAAATGGTAAATTCTTAGATACCTTGGTTGAGTATGACTATCTTGTAAATAAAATTCATTCAAAATTTAAATTTATTTTAAAATAAATTAATATAAAAATAAACATGAAGGTTGGTTAACTAGTTTGAGTTAAAAGTTAAATGAGTTAGAGTCGTTGGTTTGAGGATGAAAAAGTATGACAGATAATTGCTAACATTTAGCATTGAAAAAATAAAATAAAAATATGACATGATAATAATGAGTGATTTGAGGATGGATACATTCTCAATCAAAAAGGAGAGTAGCAGAGGGTCCACCCTAAAAAATTGCTAAAAAAATAGAAATCAAAACACAAGAGAATAATGTTTTGTCCAAAAGAAAAAAGAATACAAGAATAATGCTGTCCTATACTTCGCACTCTTTATCCCTATTTGCTGGATATTATCTCAGCCACGCAGTGAAAAAGCTAGAAAAATGTAACGATAACTACAAATCTCAACAGTAGTTCATAAAAAAAGGAAGAAGACAACTGGAAACATGTTTTACACGACATACATTAATAGCAAATTGAAAATGAAATTAACAAGATTGTATCATTGAATTAATATTGTATTTTTGGATCATTGTGATGAATAGAAGATGAAATGCTAATTAGAGATTTATGTATTTTTGGAAATAATGAAGAGATTTTTTTTTTAGTATTTTCATTGTTCACAAAAAATGTAAATAATTGTTCACTTCAAGATTGTAATATCTCCTTAATTATTAGTAAGTTAAATTAGCAAAAATTTTAAGAAATAAAAATTGAATATGTTTTCATAAGATAACCAAGTCTAAGGGTTTCTACAAAAGAAAAACAAGTCTAAGGGTCACTTTGAGAGAGTTTAGGAGGGCTAAGTCCATATTTTGATATATATTTAAATAATATTTTAAGAAAATTAACGCAACATCATAACTAATGATCATTTCTCTCCAAAAAAAAAAAAGTAATGATCATATAACACCATAATGTTTTTGTTTCCTTCAAAATTTGCAACCTCTATTTAATTTCATATCTATTAACCCAGGGACTATAATACAGGAACTTAAAAATTAATAAAAAATATAGAAATCAGAACACGAGAATGACATGTTTTGTTCAAAAGGAAAAAGAATGCAAGAATAAAGTTGTCCTAGATTTTTCACTCTTTAAGCTCACACAACCCATTAGTTTATTCTTCCCTTGTCATCTAGAAAAAGTTACATCACATGAGATGTTGTTTTATTTATTTATATAAGTATTAGATTCTTCGGTATAAATTATAGCGGCAATTGATATACATTAGCATCAAGAACAAATTCAATTCATTACCTCATTTAGAAAGAAAACAAAAAAAAAACTTCATTTTTGCTACCATGACAACAATTGTTGATAGTGAGAACATATTACTCAACATTAATTCACCCGAAAAAGTTTACGAATTTATAAGTGAGTACACATTGGAAGGAAAATGGAACAATGTTATAATGATGTACTATGAATTTCCAGAAGCTCACACAGCAATTATCCCCGATTCAGCTGGTACTGCATTGCATGTAGCAATAGATTTAGACGAAGAAATTGTTGTTAAAGAGCTTGTGAATGCAATTTTAACACATAATAATAATGTAGAAGTTAGTGATGAAAGAGTAAAAGCATTGGAAATTGATCATAGAGTTGAAGCATTGGAAATTGGAAATGAGCGCGGAGACACACCACTGCATTTTGCAGCATCAAGGGGTTTTGCTGGAATATGCAAGTCAATTATTGGGAATAATAAGGAGAGAATATATTTGTTGGGTCGTAAAAATAAACATGGTGAGACACCTCTTTTTCAAGCTGCTATTAATTGGAGAAAACAAGCTTTTGCTTATCTTGCTCATATTTCTCAAGAAATAGTCGATTTGCAAGATCTTGTGCGAAAAGATGGTGATAGTATTCTTCACACTGCTATCCGAGGAGAATATTTCGGTAAATTATGCTATATAACTTGTGCTTATACGCGCGCAGGCGCGCACACACATACATACACACACAAATACATATTATACTTTTAGGATGATTAATCTTTTTTGGCACTTAGAATGTATTTTTTGAAATACATTAACATCTTTGTCTGGAAGACTCAACTCAACTAACCATGTCAATATTGTCAAACTGAACATTTTCACCCAAGTTCGAATTTGGTAACTCGCAGTTATGTATGTAGCATAAAAAATAACTTACTCTCATTCTCTTGCACTCTAATTAAACATTTATATTCTGCAATATAATATGTTATGGAACAGATTTGGCTGTGATAATAGTACATTACTATGATTTCCTAAGCACACATCTGAACAAAGAAGGATCAACTCCTCTCAAAGTCCTTGCCACTAGACCATCAGCCTTCAAAAGTGCAAGCAACCTTTCATGGTATAAGCGAATCCTATACCACTGTAAGTACTAATTTATACATATATATGTGTTTAAAAATTATGTAACATTAATATTATGAAACAAAAATGTATTATATGTGATTTGAGTATTTTAATTTGTTTGTTGCCAATAAGGTATACTTGTGGAAAAACTGGATGCTGAAGGAACAATGAAGTCAAATTTGAGAAAGGCGGAGGCTCGTCCAGATTCTAACAAGATGAAGTTACCAGATAACTATACAACTTTATATGATTTCTTTTCTATATTTGGTATGTCATATGCCATCAGTACGGTTTTTATTGGTAATTTACTGAAAACATAGTTTAATCTGTCTTCATTTAATCATAGGATTTGCTACATGAATCAAATTACATCATATAAATGTTCTATTGTATACCATGTTTTGAAGAAAAAAACTCTAATTTGAAATTTAGATCTAAGAATCCAACAACTTTAACGATGTGTCTCACTGTCGTTGCAGAAGTTCCAAATAAGTGAAAGTTCATTACTTATTAATGGCTAAAATGTTTTCATCGATAAATAATAGCCCAGAAAACATCTAATTTGTTTTTTGTCAGGAAAAAACCTTTTAAAGATGAAAGAACAAGACCCAGAAGATCCACCAGACGATCGTAGTTCGTCCAAATCAGAGAAATATCATGTTGGATTTTTTCCAAAAAATTATGAAACCTTTCTTGAATTTGTCAAGTCTGCATATATACACACTCTTGGCCTTTCGGGAGTAGGTATGTAAATCTTCTCCATCTCCATGTTAATTAGACTATATATATATATTTACTTTTTTTTTGGATTAGAAACGACCGAAGCCCTAGTTTTTTTGACAAAAATAGTTCAATTACTTTTATACATACATTTAATCAAACCAAAATCTTAGGTTATATTGTTAAATTAGTTTTACCCCCGAAAAGTTATACAAATAAAATATTATTATTGGATGAATTTTTTGGTTACATATTATAGGATGATGATGATAATTTAACACGAATAATTAATTGCTTATTTCTAAATTAATGCTCCATTTATTTAAAGAGTTGAAGGATGTAAAGATTACAAAGAAGAAGCACATATGGAGTAGTCAGCTGTTGAAGGAATTGATGAAAAGACCTTATGCAGCATTCACTGGTACCGGTGGTCAACCAACTGATATGGATATTGATCCTGACATTTATAATGTTTTTGATCTCCTCTTCAAACAAGGTAAATATAGATGTAGTTAGAATGTGTGTTGCTACCATTTCTTTTTCTATGTGTGTACACGCTATGCATAAAAAGAAGCAACTAGTTTTTAACAAAAAAAAAGTGTATAAATTACCACAATCCATCAAAAGTAAATTCATTTGACTCATATAACAACAAAATATATATATTTTTTTATGGAACAACAAATTTTAATAAATTATATCAAAAACATCTACTTTATTTTATTTATGGTAAGAGAACCATCCACTATACTATACTTATAAATTGGATCAACACTATCAATTTCACGGTTTATAGTTTGAATATTTTGAGCCAATTTTTCTTTTAACATAATAACTTGCGATTTGATTCGATTTTGATTGTTTGCTTGAAAAAATTGGATGTTCCAACCATATTTTCCCATGAACTTTGGATCCTTGGAAAAGTTAAGCATTTTTGAGAAACAATTTTCCCATAACGTCCTCGAAACACAAAATTTTTATTTTAAATTTGTCAAGACATACCCGTGGACCCATGCAAATCTTATTGTTGCATGAGCACATCTTGCAAGGGAAAGTCCTCTTGAAACCCTAAACCCTAATCATCCTCAAACACATACAAATCTGACCGTTAGGTCGATTTCGTGAAGGAAAGTTATGAGGCACTTTCCAAGAAAAACATCCTCAAAATTCATGCAAACGTGACAATTTCAAACATGTTGAATCACGTTCCCCATTAAGGCAGTTTATTTAAGTACAATAACACAATTGGAAGGCATACAATCCGTTTCCAAAGATAATTATGTTTATAGATTATTTTGAAAGAAACGAAGTTTCATTATTTAAGACAAGACAAAAAAGACTTGTAATCTTTCAACCTTAATTGATGTCGATCACCGACATGGCGACATGTTTAAATTTCCATAATCAAATTCGGCCATGTTTAATCGTTTTTAACCATATATCCAAAAACCCATATAAACTCGCCGAATGCACCATACTTGATCATGGTTTCGAATGAAACTATTTTTTGTCTATACATTTTATTAGAAATTTGTTTTCGGTAAAATTTTATTTGGGATTTTATTTAATATATACAAAAATATATGAATGGCATTTTTACACCTTCCATTGCATTTGACACTGGCAGGTGAAACCAATAGGTTCGATGAACAAGAACAAAAACCTAAAGAAAGTGAGATAAAGGAAACCACATCAACTCCAAATAAAACAATGATGGAAACAAAACCTGAAAATGAAAAGGAAGAAGTTGACAAAAAGGAGACACCATTTTTGGTTGCAGCGAAAAATGGAATAGTTGAACTGGTTAATGAAATTCTGGACAAAATACCAAGTGCCATTCATAACACTAACTCAAGAAAAGAAAATGTATTGCTTGTTGCAGTGAAGTCAAGACAACCCCTTATTATTGAGACATTGAGAATGAGAATGATTCAGCACTCAAAACCAGAACTTTGGAATAACTTAATTCTTGCAATGGATAAGGATGAGAATACAATATTGCATTTGGCAGCAAAGGCACTAGGTAATGGTAAACCTTGGCAGATTGCTGGTTCTGCCTTACAAATGATGTGGGATATAAAATGGTTTCAGGTACATACAATTATTACAACCATATTCACAATAATTTTTAAAATATTGCTTACTTGTTTTGAAATTAGTTTCTCAACTTTAATTTTTCTTAAACCCCATGCGCATATTTGGATTGGCTTATATTAGGTTTATCTATTGACACAATATTTGTGAGGCTCTTTACAAGAACCTATGAAAACAACATATAACATGTTCATAACCTATTTTCATCTTATTTCCATAAAATCTACATAACAGCTTACGAAAAAAAAAAACTTCATAAGTTTTTTTTTGGCTGAATCAAGGGAGGCAGACATCAAGGAAACGCGTAGACATCCCAACTAGGTTGACACCCCCACGTGAGTCTCATCCTATGCCGTCAAACCCATAAAATAATATTATTAAAAAAGAGGAAAATTTGTACAAAAGAGGGGGGGCTAGACCTGACTCTCAAAACAAAACAAAAACCAAAGAAAAACAGAAGCAAAACTAGGGAAAATGATACTTAGGCCAACCAAAACGGTCAGAAAAGAACGGAGCCTGAATAAAATCTGGAAGAGCGGTGGACCACCAAACTTCCTGAATACAATGACCATAATTAGCTAGCAAGTCAACACAACCATTCCCTTCCCGGAATATATGCGAAGAAGTCACCTGAAATCCTGGTTGAAAACAATTATGCCACCTGTTTCTTAAATGGATCGGCACCAGAGGTGTGTTCTTAAAGGCCAACAACGCACTAGTTGAATCGCTCTCTAACCAAATGTTTCCCCAACCCTGCTACAAAGCGTGCTCCATAGCCATAATGAAGCCATAAATTTCGGCCTTAAACACAGACCGGTCTACGAGATTACTTGCAAAACAACCCAACAAAGATCCTCGGCTGTCCCTGAAAATACCACCACAAGTCGCATGATGTCCCAACACCGACCCATCCGTATTCACCTTCACCCAAGACACCGTAGGTGGCTGCCAAACAACCATAATAATATTTTTGAAGTGACGGTGGTGCAAAGATATTGTGAATGTATCCATAAGCCAGGAATCCGAAGACAAACAATGACTTGTAGAAATGTTACCATACAAAGTGCAGCAGAAGAAATTTCTACCTTTGTCGCATGAGTAGTCACCTTGTCATTAGTAAAACGCAAGTGACTGCACGCCATCCAAATAGCATGCAATGTGTGAACAATGGCAGCAACAAATATATATGAACCTTGAGAAGAGCAAGGGCTCGGAACACAAGAAAGAAGAGGAGCACCTAACCAGTTGTCTGTCCAAAAATTAATCTTCTCACCATTATCCACTATCCGAACTGAATTATCCAACACCGTGCCAACCATAGATTTCATTCCCGACTAAATGGATGAACGGAAATAACAGGTAATAGGCCACCCATGGGAGAAAACACGAGAACGAAAGCAAACTAGCCCATTATATAAAAACAATTTAATTATTTTATTTCGTTATAGATATAGTTTTTACATAAGTACTTTGTTAAATTGGTTATCAAAGCAAACCATAAGCTTACTAGCATTTTTGGGAGTAAATGACATTTTAGTCATTGAAATAGTAAAAGTGGATCAATTTAATCTCTCAAATTTGTCAAATTACAATTTACTCATTAAATTGAAACACATGGATCAATTTAGTTATTTCATCATAATAATTATTTGGGGTATTCGGGAGCTTTATAAAATTGAGGACTTTGGAAGAGGGGAGCTTTGGGATATTTATTTTTCTTTATAATACAAAATCTTTCTAATTTGAGAGAACTAAAAAATTGTATTGAAGACATATTTAAGAGGGTTTTGGAGGGCTTGGATAAATTCAAAGATTAAAAATTTAAAATGCCTATTTACTCCATTGTTTGTCAGGTGAAGGATATGCATGTAGTTGATTTAAGAAACTTCCATGAAGCAAAAGTTTTACTAAAATGTCAGAGGAAATGCTATTATTACGTACACTCTATTTTAACACTTTCTTTTATTAGATGAAGTTCATGTGTATCTAGCATATTAAAAATGAATCCCATATAAAATGATGGGATCCACTTGATTTTAATCTAATAAAAGTGTGAGTATTGCGCATTACTCAAATTTTATCTCTTGCAATGAAAATGTTTAAATATGTTAATCCATTTGCTCTTTCTTCTTTACCTTCGAGCAGTATATCAGAAGCCTTGTACCACAACACTTCTACTTTAGAACCAACAACAAGGGCGAAACATCAAGTGAAATTTTCAAGACATCACACGAAAGTCTTATACAAGAGAGCAGCGGTTGGCTAAAAGACACGTCAGAATCCTGCTCCGTCGTATCTGGCCTTGTAGCCGGTGTTTCCTTCGCCACAGCAAGCCAAGTACCTGGAGGCACAACCGATGAAGGCAGTCCAGTATTAGAAGGAAAGCCTGCATTCGATGCCTTCGCCATTTCTTCCCTTATCGGTCTTTGCTTCTCTGTTACCGGACTCATCATGTTCCTTTCAATTCTCACTTCTCGAAAACAAGCCAAAGATTTTCGTCGAGATTTGCCACTGAAACTTCTTCTTGGGTTAAGCTCTCTTTTTGTGTCCATTGCTTCATTGTTTGTTTCATTTTGCAGTGGACATTTTTTTCTGCTTAGCCATAATTTTAAGTCGATTTTGTTCCCAATTTATGCAACAACTTGTTTGCCTGTGACTTTCTATGCTGTTGCACAGTTCCCTCTATACTTTGATCTTCTAACGGCTATTTTAACTAAGGTTCCAATGGCAACCGAAAAAGGTGACAATTTATAATTTAGTATTTCCATAGTGTGATGTTGGAGATATTCATATGTAATGCTTTTGTTTTTGATTTTTTGTTTTGTTGGTGTGATTATGTTATGTTGGGGTTTGTGTTTAAGTTGTTGTAAAATTTTGAGAAACAAGATTTTTAAGTGTGTAATATTTTTTTTTTTTTATTTTACCGGAAGGATGTAATTGATTTAAGCTTGATAATCCAATAATAATCACATTATATATGAGTTCTGGCAAATCATTCTATTTGTTTCTTGTTGGAGTTACTTTTGGTTTAGTAGTTATAGTTTTGTGTTGGTTTTGTACCTTCAATTCTTGTCTAATGATGACTCATTTTTTGAGGTACATAAGGAGTTCTTGTTGCTTTGTGGTAAGGAACAAACTGGTTGGAGTGATAATGAGATTAAATTGGACTCAGATTTTATAAACACTGAACATAAGGAGTGCTTGTTATATAAGACCCTATTAAATATGGCCAGTTAAGTTCCTTGACAAAAATTAATTATTAGGAAAGTCGATAAATACTTCGCAACAATAATATGGTTAAAGAAAAACTAAAACAAGGACTAATCTGTGTCATTTGACCAGCCTAAAGAATACAACTAAGCAATTAGGGATATTTCTCCACAACTTCTCTCTCATCTTTTTTCAACCATTTCACAGCAACATCACCTATTTCACAGCAACATAAGCCAAGCCATTAAACAAAGAGCATATGTAAACCTTGCAAGGGTTTCTCTATCATCCTTATGTTCTTTTTTTTTTTATTTTAATTTTCTGAGTATTTTGAAGATATTTGAAGGTGATGATCAAAAGGATTTTTTTTTAGACCAAAGGGGAGAGAGAGGCAATCAAAGAGGGGAGAGAGAGAGAGCACTTTTCACTAACAATTTCTTCATACATGTTTAGGTTTTTGCGATATGATTTGATTAAGAGATGGTGCTTGATTTGTGATTTGAATTTTGTTGCATGTTTGTTTTTGAATTAGGCAATTTTTGAAATGAGGAGATACAAATGATTTCTGATTTTTTTTAGTTTAAAATTTTCAAATTTTTAAGATCAACTATACTCTAACTTGTATGATGCACGAGTTTTGTAGAGTTTCATATATAAAATATCAAATTGGCTATATTATTACTTGTAGAGTTACATTTAAACTCAGAAACAATCAAACTAAGTGACAATTGAGAGTGATCAACATGCACAATCTCAAAGAAGCAAATTAGCAGCATTTAGTTTGCATCAACAAAAATGAATATGGAATCAAAAGTCATCACTTTGCCAAAACAAAGTAATGTTATAATCTACTGTAGTGATTTTTGCAAATAAAAAGTAAGATAAATAACTTCAAGTAATATAATATAGGAGAAACAAAGAGACCGACAAAATTACAGTAAATAGTTAAGTTTCTAATGAAAAAATTATCATTTGGATCAGTCAAATTATCAACAATTTTAAAGATGCAACTTTAATATCATAATATGTAGTAAGCGTACACCAAAAAATTGATCCTAACTGCAAGGGCTGCTAATTTGTAAAAATGAAAAGAAACTGCTACGTGGTAACCAAAAGAAGAAAAAAAATTAAAAGAAACTTTTACATAGTAACCGAAATAATAATAATAATAATAATAATAATAATAATAATAATAATAATAATAATAATAATAATAATGAAAAAGAACTGCTAATAATAAAAAAAAAAATTGTTATGAGAAAAGGAACGGCTAGGTTGGTTGTGGCTTTAAAAAATATGTTTTAGTCATATATATCACTTTTGGAAGCAACAATATTTCAACAAAAATGGAAGTGACATGAGTCACGCGGGGTTAACTATGTACCATATGCTTACACTTTACAACCTTAACCACTATGTCACCCAAGAAATTGAACTAGCGTGAGTTAACTCATGCAGGGTATAACACCTGCGTGAGTTAACTCACGCGGCGTGACTTAAGTCACGCATGTGTAAAATTAAGTCATGTTTGATTTATACATGCGTTAGTTAACTAGCGCATAGGTATTTTGGTCAATTTGGCTGGATGGTAGTGAAACTTGCATCCGTTGGATTGAGCATATCGTTTTCCAAGACTCATTCAACTAAAATTTTACTAATTTGTTTTTTACCCAAAAAAAAAAAGTTTACTAATTTAGTTTATATATATGTATGAGCTTTAAATTAAAATATAGACGTATCAATGCATATAAACTATAGATATTGATTTTATATTGCCTCTTAAAAAAATTAATTTTCCTTCAAAAAAAATATTAATTTATTCCCAAAAAGGTATTAATTTATATAAATAATTTGTCCAAAAATAAGAATATTATATTATTTTTGTATATTTTTTATTTATATAAAATTTAAAATGTATATTTACTTAAGGAAAAAACTTAGGTACAATTCCTTAGATGTTTTTCGTATGGTTCTTAACTAAATTCACCATGATTTTCTTAAATCCATAATTCTCTCAGAGTTTGTTATCTCCAAAA
>Ga0315915_1003441_pt1 | contig 20052 bp, 5 predicted proteins | sample MpolbnodulesMG_FD_207738 | JGI IMG/M metagenome (GOLD analysis project Ga0315915, IMG submission 207738) | Medicago polymorpha root nodule microbial communities from Los Angeles, California, United States - branched nodules | ecosystem: Host-associated > Plants > Roots > Nodule | place: USA... | reverse complement strand
CATTGACTGTAGTAATGACCTAGGACTTGTTTTAGGCTATAAATAGGCTTCCATCTTCAACAAATACCTTCATTCTTCACTTCACCTCTTTTCTTCCATTTTCTTCAAAAAATTTAGTTTTTTAGGGGTGTCGGTGGTGTCATGGTCATTGTTGACCGTTCATATGAACCCTGCAATTGCATTGCAGCTTGTGTGGGGTTCATATAACAGTCAACAGAGACCCTTTACTTCAAAGAAAGACACAAAAAAGCACATAACATCTGGCCCGAAGTTCGTTTTCCGGATAGCACTAACAATCTGTTCCGGATTATATAATCTGGACCATGGGTATTTTTGGAAATTTTACAGGGCGCGCCAGAAGACAGCAGGGTGAGAAAAGTAATAGTCATAATTCAATTGAAGACTGAACAAAATCTATTATAGACTTACTCAACATAGGAGTTGTGTTATGAACAACTTTTGGAGTGGTTCATTAATGGAGGAGAATTACTCTAAAAGTAACTAAATGCTACAACTACACTATTCTAACAAACTAAATTCTTCATTCATTCATTTAATAATGATTACAATGACCATTCCCTTATTTATAGCATTTGTATTCTAACAATTTAACCTATGACTCATCTTAATAGATCCTCTAGATCCTTCTAGAATGCACGACTCATCTCCTAATGTAACTTGGATCTATTCTATTCTTATGAGTTTAACTTGGATCATTACAATTTGTTAACACATTAAAACCGGAGACCTAGAGATGAACACAACAATCTGATATCTCAAGTCTAGGTCAAACACCGTGGTTAGCACCATAATTTAGATTCGAAGAAAACTCAAATAATTTTCCATACTTGTTAAACAAATTAGATTTCTCAAAACGGTTCCATCAATGAATTTATGCAACATTAGCTAAGAGCATCCAGGTTTGACAATTACATGAAGCTTACTTGCAAAGTAGTCACAACTCACATGAAAACAATTCCGATGTTTCCTCTGATTTTGACTCCATGTGATATTTCTCTTTAACAAATTTACAATTACAAATATAACATGCCAGGTGAAAAAAAGTGAGACTACAGGACCCTACTTGCCCTACAATATTCGGTAGGGATTTCTGAAATTAGACAATGCACATATCCTACTACTGTTGAGATTGAGAGAATGTGTTATTTGAATAGTAGCACATAACTGTGTATTTTAGTGGATATATAAGTTTTCTGAAAAATTGTCTCCTAGTAAATGTAACACTTTTATCATAATTTCTATTGAATCATCATTTTTTTTTTAAGAATATTGAATCATCATTTGCAATTATAGTTGTTCTACTTCAAAGTATTACCAAAAGTGTATTAAAATATCATAAGAAATCATGAATATAAAATGTGTGATATAATTATAGAAGAATATTTGTAAAAAAAAAAAAAAAGTTCTCAAATAAAATTTGTGTTAAGGAATATCAAGCTGTCCTGACCATAACCTCTAATGTAAAAAATCCCACTACACCCAGGTGATTAGGGGCCACTTGGCACATGTTTAGACTATGAGGTGTGAAACAATTTATGTGACATTTGTGATTTCTTTTAACCTTTTTCAAATTTTATAAATCCTAATCATCATGGTTTTTTGTGGTAATGCACATGACATCACACATCCCCTTCTCAATTTTTCTAGATTGCAATGTACCATAGTCAATTGGCTATATCACATTTTCACACAACAAATTGATTGATTAATTCACATAAGAAATGTAGACGTATGCATCTATGTTAGCTGTTTGATTTTGAGATAGCCAGCAGCTTAGATAGAGGGAAGTAAAACAAATTCAATCCTATCTAAAAATATATTTTTTTTTTTTACAGTAAAACGACTGTATTAAACAAATACAATACAACCAAATTAAAATACAACTGACTTTAAAAAATTAGGAAAATATTTGTGTGTACACAAAAAAACTGAGATAAAAAGAAAAGAAAGTGTGATAGGATAAATGTAATATATTGATAATGTGATAGAAAGAGAGATATAAAGATAAATGTTAATTTTGTTTTTGGTTATTATAACCGGTGGTTCAATCTTTTAATTTGTTTAGACTTTGACTTATAGTTTTCTTTTTCGTTTTGCTCTGTTATTTCATGAATTTTAACTATTTGCGAAACTTTTATATTCTACGATGGTATATTTTGTGCTAGGTTGAATGTTTTATCGTTGGTAATATATTTCATTTTACCTTGTTAAAATAAAATATTTTGTTAGATGAATGTAGAAAAATAAAGTGGGTCTAAAAAGATAGTATATTAACTTGATCCTATTGATACTAGAGTGGGGTCTTTTTGGTAAGTTTCTATTTGGCTAACCGACTACAAATCAGAAAACAGTGGTCGCTTTAACCGCTAGTTTGCAAACAATCTATGGGGGCGGGAACTCAACTGCACTAAACACTGTTTTTCTTTTTCTTTTTTTCATTTTTCCTTTTTCCTTTTTCTTTGTCTAACTTTACTATTAAGTGGCACAACATGAAGCAATACCATCTAAACGGCCCATTGTTTTCTTTTTCAACTCTTAGATATTTTTTTCTCTCTTCCTATCCTATCTCTTCATGCATATATTTATTTATTTATTTATTTTTAAACTATATATATAATCTGCATTTTTAATCCTATCTAACTCCAAAACATTATCCTTTAATATAGTTTAAAACTTTTTAACAATCCTCTTATATAATTTTCCACTTTGATACTAATATAGTTAACTTCTTCCTCATTTTTTATCGAGTCAACAACTACTATTTCATTACATAGTTTTTTAAAGATTTTTTATTTTATTTTAAAGTTTCTCAATTCTTGGTATTTGAGGTCTCTTTTTTCTTTTCACCTTTTCTCACAATCCAAAAGTGGAAACAAATCTATACTTGAAAATTCAAGGACTAATAATCCAGTGGGCTATTTAACAATCTCATTCTCTATAAAATTGTTTAAGTGAATAGGATTGAGTCTTATTGAGTTTATTAACATAGGAGTTGGAAATTTGGTTCCCATTTGAAGAGTAATGGAGGTTGGTTTAGTTGAACAAGGTAGAGAAAGAGTTGGTCATGTTAACAAGGTTGGTTATGTGAAAAGGGTCATTGCAAAGAAAAGGAATAAGCCTTATAACCGTAGGGTTAAGAAACATGTTCCAAAGGCACTTCAAGAGCTATTTGATTCATGCAAGCAAACATTCAAAGGCCCTGGCACGGTTCCTTCACCACAAGATGTTCACAAACTTTGTCACATCCTTGGTATGTTTTAAAATTATTGATTTATTTTTTTGGATTAATTTTGTCAAATATTGCAATGTTTTAGGGTCAGAAATTTTAGTTTATGCTTGGATATTTTTAGGTGATTACAAATTAATGTTAAAAAAACTACTATGAACAGATCAATCAAATTTTATATAGATTCATTTATTAAAACTTGTTCTGTTTTGTTTTTTTTAAAATTAAAGGAATAGACAATGACTTCAATTTTCATATATAGAAATTAAGATTTTGTGGGATCTTCTATTAGGATATGTGGTCCTATAAGTGGTAGAATTGAAGGGTTCATTCCCTTTTATCACAAGTTTCCATCCTTTATATAATTGCATTATTGTTAACATTCACATTAACACATATTGTAGAACTTGTAATATGGATTTGCAAATCATTTTCTATAATATGTATTTTTATTGTGATGTTCTTATAATTCTTTATAAATAATTAGATGACATGAAGCCAGAGGATGTTGGACTAAGTAGAGATCTGCAGTTTTTCAAGCCTGGAAATATTATTAAAGAGAATCAAAGGGTCACATATACCACAGTCTACAAATGTGACAATTTCTCTGTAAGCATTTGCAATCTAACATTGCTCCCTAATAAACCAAAATGTCATATTATAATTACTCATTCAATTTGCTAATGTTGCATTTTGTTTGTGCAGCTATGTATCTTTTTCCTACCTGAAAGAGGAGTCATTCCCCTTCATAACCACCCAGGCATGACTGTTTTCAGCAAGCTTCTATTAGGGCAAATGCACATTAAGTCTTATGATTGGGTTGATCATGAGGCCTCTCACAACTTGTTGCAACCATCATCAAAATGTGAGCTTTCTTTATATCTCTCAACACTTTTTTAAATTTAAACGAGATTTTAAAATTCTAAGTTTTCAATTTGGTACCGATTTTATAAGGAGGAGTTAGACCCAATTTGAACCGTTTGTGATATTGATCATTCAACCAAAATTCAAGAATTAGAATAATTGAGTGAAGTAAATCTAGTGACCATGTACTCATGGAGACCTATATTGTCTGATGTTATCAATCTGTGCAATCACATAAATAGTATTGATTTGACTAACCATGTGACTGCACGGATTGTCGAATGCAGGCAATCTAGGACCTAACTCTGTGTTGGTTTTTAAAATGTGACTAACAAAGTTAATTTTGTATTGGCAGTGAGATTGGCAAAGTTAAAAGCAAATAAAGTGTTCACTGCACCATGTGATACTTCAGTATTGTATCCAACAACTGGAGGCAACATTCATGAATTCACAGCTATAACACCATGTGCTGTGCTTGATGTCATAGGTCCACCTTATTCCAAAGAAGATGGCAGAGACTGTTCATACTATAAAGATTACCCTTATAATGCTTTTCCAAGTGAGTCACTACACTTTCTCATTGCACATAAAAGGAAACTTTGTCTAAAAATAAATATACATGAGGTTCAAAAATATTTCTATTGCATATTGTATATTTAAATCATTCAAACTCCTATAGCAATGTACATTTGACATTATTCTGCTATGTCTTGACCATAAACGATTTATTTTATCCTGCAGATGAGAAAGAGATTGGTGAGGTGAAAGACAAAGATGATAGTTATGCGTTGTTAGAAGAAATTGAGATGCCAGAAAATTGTCAAATGGATGGAATTGAATATCTAGGTCCTCCCATTGATGACACTATGTTTTAGTTTCAACAACATGTATTGATTTCATAGCATCTTATACAAAGTGTTCCAACCCTTTTTTTTTCCCTGTGTCCATATACACTAAAGAATTAATGTGTGGTTTTTGTTCTTTAGTGGTTAAATTTTATAAGCTGAAAAGTATATTTAGATCATAGTGTAATTGTTCGTTCTTTTTTTATTTTTGCTAGTTTTTCTTAAATATCACTTTGGTCCTTTAACTTATTTAAAAAAAATTATGTTCCGGTCCCATATCGAAGCGCTTAAAATGAGACCAAAGAAAAATGAAAAAGGCTCTTCTTCCAACCAAACTTTCAAAGATATCCTTGTAAAGTTATACCCCATAGGGGTGAGCATCGGTCGGGTTCGGCCCACCAAACCCCATCTCAAGTGAAACCGAAGAGAGAATAAACAGACCCACCCATTCTCCAATCAAAGGCTGACTAACCGCTGCAACCAAATTTCACGGTATGATCTTCCAAGTTCCACCCATTCTTTCTTATTTTAAATTATGGGGGTGATACAATTGCATTAAAAAGTTCACTTTTGTACCACCCAACAAAATCAAATTTTCCTTGAAGTTGTATGGCTTGGACAATGTAACCCTTAAATTAGAATGTTTGGTAATTTAATAATTTTTCAAATTTAGCAGTAAAATTTATCTTCGTCCGTTTCATGTGATTATTTAAGATAATATGTATATCTTTCATTTATTTCGAAATCTTAAAAAATAATTTTGGTAAATGAATTGAAACTAACGGAATAAAGTGTAAGCTCGTAAATTAAAGAGTACGAGACCCACCTCTTCTTGGAGTTTCCAAGCAATGGCTTAAAATTGGAATAAAAATTGAAGTGATCAAACCTTGGTTTATGATTCAATTAGTTCAAACACGTTTGAAATGGACGACAAATACATAAATAAAAAAATTTTAAAAATGAACGTTGAACCAACTTTGGTTTTAAAACCAATTCAATATGATTCAATTAGACTTCAATGTAATCGAGAACAAATCAATCAACAAGGTGGTTAATTTTTGGTTGAAGCGGTTAAACTGGTCGGTTCGGTCTCTTTTTAAAACATTGCTCTCAAGTTTCAAATCACAATAGATAACTAACATACTATGTTTTTGGTGTTTTCGTTCCTTGTTTCTAACTACACATTGAGAATAGCAACCTCGATACGCAACTACAATGTCGAAGCCAACCAGTAGTCAGTAGATGTGGAAGTTGCTTGCAAAGATGAAGTTGATTGTACTTATGCCAACGACAAAGACCGTTGCTACGCCATGATGAAGTTTATTCACTACGGTTTTTCAAATTTTCCCTTTTTTCATATGCCCCGTTATAACCCTTAAGACCTCTTAAGTGTGTAGTATTGTAGCATGTTGATTAATTGCTTTGAATTTTTTCAATCCTATGGTAGAATGGTATAGGTGTAGTGATTGGGTGACATACCAAATCAAACACATGAGAGAATTGGTGTGAGAGTGTGAAAAGGAAGTTGATTATGTATGATTAAATTGTTTTGAAAAATTCCTTTGAACTTGCCTGTATTGAAGTTTCAAGAATGAAAGTGATATATAAGCTTTATCACTGAAGTGAACATGTGGAAAATAATATTTAAATTGGGGTTGATGTTGATCAAGGAGATTTGTTAAGACAAGCAACAATTCAAGTTTAATCATGTTTGTAGAATCTGTTAGTAAGATTTTGAGTTTTTAATAGTGAATTTAGCCCAATATTGAAAAGAGTGGGATTTTTTTCTAAATATGTAGAAGAAATAGAAGAAAAAAAAATATTGAAATTGAAATGTTGAAGTGTAGCACTAATCCCACACGCATAGATGGTCAATCTAAAATCAAAGTTAAAGTTAATCTAAAACCAGCACACATAGGCATAGCCATATTAATCTAGTTTTATAAAATGATTTGGCAAGATCCTAAAAACAACAAATGACATCGTATACTCAAACAACAACCAAACTCAAAACAAAACAATACAAGTATCTATACTATGCTCTCTCCGTCTCAAATTGTAAGAAAAAAATTAAATCACTAATTAAAAAAACTAAAGCATAAGAATTGGAGTATAGTTTTTGTGTTTTATTTGGAATAAGTTTTATAGGAAGATGTAAAAACAATTTTTATTGGCTATTGGTTATGGAGAAAATGGAAGAGAGATAAAATTTAATGTAATTTGCATTTAATTTCATGAGAATAAACAAAAAAAAAATCTTAAAAAAAAAGGTTTTCTTAAAGGATTTTTCTAACCTACTCTCTCCGTCCCATATTATAAGCAAAATAAAAAATCACACTTATTAAGAAAACTAAAACATAGTAGTTTGTAACATAGTTTTTTGTGTTATCTTTGAAATAAGTTTTATAGGAAGATATAAAAACAATTTTCATTGGTAGTTGATTATAGAGAAAATAAAAAAAAAGAGCAAATTGAATGCACTTTGCATTTAATTTTCCTTTGGAAAAGATAATTTTTTGAAAAAACATAATTAAATATGATAAAAGTTGGTCTTTTTTGCTTATAATTTGGAACGGAGGAAGTACCATGCAACATTGCATAGGATAAGGTGGAATAAATGTACCACTTTTTTTAAAAATAAACTATCATATTAATTATGTTTTTCTTGAAAAGTGATTTTTTTCTCTATCTTATTAATCATTCTATTTTTTGAATAACTTCATCTTACAACAATAAAGATTATTTATAAGTAAAAAATGGATGGAAAATTATCCATGGCACCTTATGCAACTGCATTTCTTTAGATGGATCGTGAATTTTTTTTCAAGAAATCCTTCACTGTGACAAAAAAAATATTTCCTATGTATCATCCAATTTTCTTAATAAATTCACCTTTATATATTGAGAACCCACTCCTTTCAGCATAATTCTCATATAATCCAAAAGCTTTCTAATTTAGAAAACACAAATATATGCTTGTGTGCATTATTGACATGGTTATTGTATGTTTTTGTACGTGAAAGAAATTGAATTGCATGTTTGAATCAAGATGCGTATGAGAAAAATGTTAGATATAATTATAACAAATGAAATATAATGGTTTCTTAAAATGAGAACATATAAATTTTAAGATGAGAACATACTGATTATAATAGAAGTCAAATGACAAAAAGGTGAAAGCAATTAAGAATAAGAACATACGAGGAAAGACGTGAAAGAAGTTAAAAAAATGTATATGTATAACTCATTGCGGTATAGCTACCATATGAGAATATATGTATATGTATAACTCTTTTTGTGATGAATTTAAATTTGAAGAAAGGTGAAAATTTTGATGAACCCCAGAAAATTTTGTGCACAAAAAAAAGCACCCGTTTGGTTTTGGAGAGGGATAGGAAAGGATTGAAGCGCGACGAGTCAGCAACTTTATTTGCGAACATAACGATATGAATGAGAATAAGATCCTCTACCGACGAATCTATTATAATCCAAAATAATACACTAATTGAATTTTTTAGATTAATTAATTAATGGATAGATTTTTGTTTTTAAGAAAATTAATGGATAGATATATGTCCGTAATATTTTGATATGGGACTCTGCTTCTTTAAAGTTCTTTGTTTAAAGTTACAGGGTCAGGAAATCTACTGTTTCCTTAAGTTAGATTTTATAACAAGTTAACGAGTAAATAGTCAATTACTCTCCTGAAATTGTAACGTTCGTCAAAAACTCCTTTGAAGTTTTTGAAACTTCAAAAACCCTCTTAAATTTGTCAAACGTATGTCAAATACCCCCTCCATTAGTTTTCTTTGTTTAACATGTTAATGTGGCTGTTAACTGCAACGTGGTCAGAAAAGTGATGACACGTCATAAGGGGGTAATTGACTATATTTAAAAAAAAATCGAGTAAATAAGCAATTATCCCCATGAAGTTGTATGTTTCATCAATTACCCTCTGACATTAACAAAACTTTAATTACCCCCGAAATTTCATAATGTTAGTCAATTTGCCCCCTCCGTCAATTTTCTTCGTTAGAATATTTTTTTTCAAAAAAAAAATCTTGATTACGTTATGTGCAAATACTTGCTTGAAATTTTGCCTATTTACTCGAAAAAATCTGAATTTTTTTTAACAGTGCCATATACTGCCTGAAATTTTTGAAACTTCAAGTATTCACATTAAATTTAACACTTACGTGCAAATACCCCCTTCAAATTTAAAACTTATGTAACAAATATTCCTCTCAAATTTAAAACTTATGCATAAATACCCTTCTAAAATTTAAAACTTATGTACAAATTACACCTTAAATCACAAAGACTTCTACTAAATAATAACCCATTTGTCCATGGTGAACGAAAAGGAAAAGGAAAAATCACAAACACGGGAAGGATACTAGGCATCCTCTTCTAATGAGTAATGACTACTACTAAATATCAAAACCCAAAGCATAAAGTGTACGTCCATAACAAGAGTAGTTATCACAAGCATGTTTTGTTCCCGTGCATTTGATTCCTTATCATGTTCAATCTAAAAGAAGAAAAACCAAATACCAAAGGCTTTAAATATGACCTTGTCATAGCTTTGATTTCCTCCAACTCACGTGCATAAACATAAATATGATTCAAGGTGCAATTTACACGCAAGTTTTAAATTTAAAGGAGATTTTATGCATAAGTTTATAACTTGTGGGGGTTATTTGCACGTAAGCAATAAATTTGAGGGGGATATTTGAAGTTTCGAAAACTTAAGGGGGTATTTAGTATCGTTGAAAAAAAAAAAACAGATTTAAAAATATATATATAAAATAAAGTCAATTACCCCTCTATGATGTGACACCACTTTTCTGACCACGTGGCAGTGCCACTTGGCAGTTAACAGTCACGTCAACATGTTAAACAGAGAAAACTAACGGATAGGGGTATTTGACAAATGTTTGACAATTTTATGGGGTTTTTTGAAGTTTCAAAAATTTCGGGGGATAATAAGTTAATCCTTTAAATTTAATTTGTTATAAATGTTTTTTTATGTTTTTTTTGTTAAAAATTGACTTTTTAAGTCATAAATAATTTATACCGTTATCATCTATTCAGGCAACTTCGTTAAAAAACGTTAATGAAACATTTAATGTTGAGGTGGTAGGTTTGAAAGCGCCTTATGACATCAAATGATTACTTACTAACATTTTCTTTTTGTTTTTGAATTCAAGTTTTTTTTGTGGTATCCGGAGTTTGAACACCATTGCATATATTATGTATTGTCCTTACCAAATGAACTAAGCTTGCGGAGACGAACTCAAGTTTAATCTTACATATAAATGTTTCATCAACAATATTATAAATAAAGTAATTGATCATTTTGATTCAAATCAATGAATAATACATTTATGAACTCTAGTTTTGAGGGCGGTGAATTTGAACATACCAACTTAATTGAGTTTGATGAAAATGGGATAATGTTGATAAAGGACTAACTTTTTATAAAGACAAAACTTAAAGGACTGCATATGATATTTGACCCAATTTAAAATATAAAATAAGAAATATCAATTATCAATTACTCCATCCGGTCCTATTTATAATAAACATTTGATTTTTTTGATTCATTGCATAAATGATGTATTTGGTCTATATTCTAGACAAGATACATTAATTACACAATGAATCTAAAAAGTCAATTTTTTCTTATAAAGTGTGGACGTTTATTGTTAAGTTGCAGTACATTTTCACATTCGTGTGTGTGTGGTGACAAACGTGTCGTACACTTTAGTACTTTTCTATGTATAACTAGTTGTTGCAAAATAGATGTTTATGTATCATTTCTCTTGATATATTATACTCTCTTCATATACTAAATATAGTTGTCGTTTTGTTGTTACCTGCAGTCGCGATTCAGGCACCATGTTAGAGGACGTGAATGATCCGAGCCGTCTTTTTTATAGCTCTAGTATGAGTAGGTCTAGTAGTATTATGTGTTAAACTCTTGGCATGTTATGTTTGGATCAGCTTTTGGATAAACAATATCACCTTATGATGCAAAAGTTATTGTTAATTTGTTTTCCTTTTGGAGAGACACTTTATATTAGTTTTTAATGTTGTACTGAATTTTTGTTATTAGTTTTATCTTAATTTAACCTTTAAAATTCCGTATTCAGTCTTAGAAGAAAGATTGACGGTTTATCCCCGTGAGCTTAGCTCAGTTGGTAGGGATATTGCATTTTATATGCAGGTGCTGGGGTTCGAACCCCGGACACTCCACTTCTCCACAATTTAATTGTGTGAGCTCTAGCCACTAGGCTACTTGACCAAAAAAAAAAACAAAGAAAGATTGACGGTTCGTCTATCCCGTAAAGAATGGGATTGGTATAAGTTGATTTCTCATCAAGCTTTACAGTACGCCTCTTATGGTTCCTTGGCCGAGTGGCCTTCAGATTTTCGCAAGGGTTTTTTCTCTAGATTCATCAAAGTTCGAGGTGCTACAGTTCTTCCTTTTAGCTCAAAATCTAATGGAGGCCCATTTGACTTACCCACTCATGAAAATATGTTGGCCACCTTACAAAGAAAAAGGGATAATGAAAATGTGTTATGTTCCATTTGCCTGGATAGGGAGGGTATAGACTATAGATTGCATAACATCATGTGAACATGTATTTTGTACCAACTGTATCACAAATTGGTTACACTCTAAGGATCTAGCTAATGATCGTAGGCGCATAAACCATGTACCAGTCCGGCTTTTAGAGTGTCCATATTGCCGAACCCAGATTCCATCTTCAAATTAAAACATCTAGTTGCGTTGTCGTCTAAGATGAAAACCATGTTAGACATGATATTTCCTGATGTAAATTTCAAATGCATCATCTTTTCAAGTTTTTCAGAAGTTCTTCGTCTCCTTAAATATGTTCTAATAGTCAAATACAACAACGATACCTTTGTCTCTTTTAAAGAGACCTAGGACGATAACATTGGTCAAGAATTTGTGGAATCTCAGCATAAACTACTTCTGTTGCCTTTGAAGATTCTAAGTGGAGATATAGTTCTTCCTCCCGATTCAGAGGTTTTTTTTCATGGAACCACTTAGTCCGATGATAAGGAAACATATTTACGACAGGGTCACAGCCGCCAATAATAGAATTTCGTATTTGACTCTAGTGGCGAATTCCACTATAGATGAACTTATATTGGAGGTTGCGCAAACATGTCACTTCACCCAAGGAAATAGGTTGGTAGGTCAAACACTTTCTAATCCAAATCATATTTTGTGGATGTTTCAACGGTGTGTGAATTGGTCACGTTAGAGGTAAATAACACTTTTAACTTTATTAATATTTTATTATAAACTTTGTGTTATGCATTAATATTTATTCTAATTTCTTTTTTATCTTTATGTTATTTGATATTTATGATATGTGAACATCTATTTTGACAATCTTTTATATATATATATATATAAAAGGGTAATCTTCACAAAAAGAAAAAAAAAGATTCAAACCACAATGTTTTTTAACAAAAATACCCTATATATGTATAAGAGTGATGATATGTGTCATATAGCACGACAAAGCACTTTACATGTAAAGGTTGATTTTGGCCATATAAAAATAACTTGATAAGTAGCTATTCAAGAAGAAAAAAATCACTAGATAATTTTATAAAATGATCAGCTCATTTAAGTTGTTTTAATTTTTGTTCTTTCTTAGATCTATTAATTTTCTTTAATTTATTTTGATCGTATAAAAAATGTTAAATACAACAACATGGAGTCCTTAAAATGTAACATTTGAATCATAGTAGACTTTTTAGGTTTAAATTGATCATTTATGTCAATAAAAACGTGTATTTAATCCTTTTAAGACATAAAACTTATGCCATATTAACCTATTTCCATCAAACTTAGTTAAAAAGTGTTTATGTGGACGTTTATTGTTAAGTTGCAGTACATTTTCACATTCGTGTGTGTGTGGCGACAAACGTGTCGTACACTTTAGCACTTTTTTATGTATAATTAGTTGTTGTAAAATAGATGTTTATGTATCATTTCTCTTGATATATTACTCTCTTCATATACTAAATATAGTTGTTGTTTTGTTGTTACCTGCAGTCGCAATTCAGGCACCATGTTAGAGGACGTGAATGATCCGAGCCCTCTTTTTTATAGCTCTAGTATGAGTAGGTCTAGTAGTATTATGTGTTAAACTCTTGACATGTTATGTTTGGATCAGCTTTTGGATAAACAATATCACCTTATGATGCAAAAGTTATTGTTAATTTGTTTCCCTTTTGGAGAGACACTTTATATTAGTTTTTAATTTTGTACTGAATTTTTGTTATTAGTTTTATCTTAATTTAACGTTTAAAAGATATGCATGGTTTCCAGTGCTAGTAACTACAGATGGAATGTTTGTTAAGTTGACGCAAACGAAGAGAAAAAAATGATTGTTTGATTTCCCTCTCTTTCACTACTTAGTAATAACCATGTCTCTTTCCTAAAATTCTCTAAATGGTTTTTAAGACATTTGATCATTAATGTAGTTAACTTCACTTTGAGACACTTGCATCATTTTCTTAGAAAGGCTTGCACTTAATTGTATGAAGAAGTGAATACGCCGCCAAAAATGCCACTATTAAGTAGTAAGCACACTTGAACCCCATTTCTCAAAACCACCATTATCGTTTAAGTGTGTTTTTCTTTATGCTGCAGCAAAAATTGATTATGATTGAATTAATTTTGGCTAAAAGTGTGTTAAATACTAAGTGGTTTATGTTTAGATAACTTTAGAGTAAAAGTGATTTATATCAAAGATGTTGATTGTATAGATTAGTTGGGATCAAAATTGCTTTTTAAATAATTTATTAAATTACTATGAGATCCTAACACACTCACAATTTCAACCTACTTCCATATGCTTGTCCTCATAATTCCTCAAGAACCCTAATCCTTGGAATTCGACTGTCAAATTGCAGCAACTTCTCCTATGTTATTCTCTTCCATTCCTTTGATATTCCTAAGCCCCGTTAAAGGAGTTGGCGATGAATATTCCTGTCAAAACAGTACTATAGGTTTTTTGAAGATAAACTACATAAGAGTTAAAATAATACAAGAGTTTGAAATGGAAGAAAAGGTAATAAAGTAGGCGGCGAAAACAGAACACTGTTTGATAATTTTCTGATCATTGCACTACGTTAAATTTCATAATAAAATAATAAATACGCCAATTGCATCACAGCTCCTTAAACTTGAGAAGAATCACCAGTAATAAAAGACAGATGCACTTATGTGGACTCTGCAAAATGAATAAAAAAGCATGAAAAACAATTAAGTTGAAAATAGAAAGGAAATGTCTAAATCCAAGGTTTGCAAAATTGGTTGAGAATTATCACAAGTCAAACACCAAAGCTCGAAATGATTTGACAATTGAACATATTGGGAATATAAAAGTAATGATACAAAATGTTTATACAAAAACTTCAGAAAATATGTTGCTTATTTTTCAAAAACTTTAAAAGACAACTAACAAATAGTAAAATGCGCGGCAATAAAAGGTATGGGGTAGTAAAAAGATAACAAGAAATAAATATTATCCATGAATTGGTTAAAGAGAAAATATAATCCATATATTGGTTAAAGAAAAAATATCATCCTAAGCATGAATTCAATTTCATGAATGAGTGAAACTTTATGAGTTATTCAACGTGCATACATGCAAATATTGGGAAAAACACATGTCCCACGTCGGTATCCGACAAGATTATTGATAAGAGTATATATAGAGGAGACAATCATCACCTTATGAACCGGTTTTTAATGATGAGTTAGGCCCCCAATTTCATTATGGTATCAGAGCCTATCGAATTCAAGGACCACCTACCGATTCACGCACCACCCAAAGAGTTTCACGCACGACACCTAAAGAGTGTTGCTGGGTGTGACGGCCGATTCATGCACCAAAGCCCAAAGAGTGCTGGGCGTGACGGGGGTGTATTGGGAAAAACACATGTCCCACATCGGATAGATAAGATTATTTATGAACCAGTTTTTAAGGATGAGTTAGGCCTCCAATTTTAATTGGATCATCAAATTTGCAAACAAGAGAGATATATTCAGATATATAAAATTCTTAAGAACAAAATCTATGCAAAATCAAACTCAGACAACAAATATAACCCAAATCCCCACTACACTGATGACATTGACAAACACCAATTCATAGAGGGCTATGGAGGAGCAAACCGTACCTTATACAACAATTCCTCTAAAATACCAACACTTGTTCTCATTGTCAATATCTAAAACATAACCAAAAAGTTACCAACATTTTCTTGTTATAGTTACTATTTAAAATTTTAATAAAGCTAAAGTAATAAAGCTTGTCCAGTTTACTCCCTCCGTCCCTTAATACTTGACACAGTTGACCTTATTACATATGTCAATGCATAATTTTGACTTTAATATCTTGAATAATATATTAGAAAAAATTATGAAAATTTGATATTTTGAAAATACTTATCGAACCAAATCTAATGACATCTTATATGATATTATTTATCTTTGTATATTCATAGAAAAATAAATATGAACGCAGATGTACATTGTTATGCAATGTGTTATAGATCGATTACAATATGTGTGAAGAGGGTAATTTTCAATCACTAACGGTAATCAAAGAATACCGAACAAAGAAAAACCCTAAACTGTTTTTTGGCTGAGCATGACTGTTGAGTTAGGAAGTGAAAGAGTAAGCAAAGGTGTTCCAAAGAGAGGGACAATTTATTACTTTCTTTTCTTAATTTCAATTCTTTTATGGGTAATCAGATGTCATTCATACATTTTCTTGTCAACTTCCATATTAAGGTCATGTTTGGATAATCAACTCAGTTAAGTATTTATAGGTTAAGGTCTTACCATAATAGAAGTTTTTATATACAAGCTATTTGTATAACAAAAGATAACAGAGGTGCAAAGTTCTTGACAATCTAGAAAGATTGGAAGACACTTGCAATCATGTTAGGTGTTTCTAGCAGGAAAATTGGCATGATTTATAGTGCCGCTATAGCACCTATTTCACAATATTTTGTACTAAATAACTTGTCACGGTACAATATAATTTGTTCAAATTCCACTATGCAATAGCGCTATAACACCATTATTGCTGCTATTTGACATCACCGGTTAAAAGGCCAGTGATCAACTTTAGTCTACTCCCTCTTCTTTTTGTTTTTTATGGCTCTAATCTTTCTCTTACAATTTAACATTTTGAGTTCTCTTCTCATGTCATGCTCAGTTTGATTGAGGTTCTACATCCCAGTAAGCCTTAAAATGTCAGTGGAGCTATTACAGTCAATGTTCAGAAATGCACTTTTTGGACTCTCTGAAATGAGTCATAGGAAAGTTATAAATTGTGAGGAACCAATCTTCAACATAGTTCCTGTCATCAGTGCATATGGCACTGACGCTAAATCACGTTTGGTTAACTTATTATCTAACATATAACTTAAAACACACTTAACTGAGTAAGATGTGGATCTAAGCTAAATGATATTATTATGTATGTATTTTAGTCTTTTCCACCAGTTTTCAACCTCTGCTTTCTGATTGTTTAATTAGTCTCGTTAACGAGTGTCTCCGGAGCACTCTTTAAGCATCCCAAATTTAGTAATTATTTTTTAAAAAAATCAACTATTATAATTTTCAATGCATTCAATACACAACTTTTTTATTAAAAACTTACGTTTTAAAGTGCTTAAAGAGTGTCCGAGGACACTCGTTAACATTTTCCTTGTTGTACTGATATTTAAGACCCACCTCAAAGAAAAGTGTTCTTGGATATGTATGGCCCATCCATCTTTTGGCTTCATAAAAGAATATCAATGTCTAGTGTTTAATTTTGGTGTTATTTCCATTAATTTTAGGAGAATTATTTGATATTTGTGGAATATCTCTATTCGGCAAAATTAATGATAAAAAATCTCATTGGACAAGAGACGATTTAAACATATGTTTATAAGTGTGGGGTAGTCCTTGCTTTACAAGTCGGTCTAGTTTTGCAGAGTTGAGTTAGACTCAACTCAAATATTAATATGGCATCAAAATTTCCGTTATCGTGTCACTTGAGTCATGCTTCATATGTCAAACTTACTATGTTAGAGGGAGTGTGTTAAAGCAGTAGCGGAACCAAAAAAAAAAAAAAAACTCGGGTGGGCCACTAAAATTAATAATAATATATAAACACAAATTAAAGTTGTAATAACATTAAGTACGAAGTTGAAATGACGGAGTTTAACTAAAAAGTTAGGGTGAATACTTAAATAATTACGTATTTAACAACTACTATAATTATGAAACTTTTTTCGTACATTACGACTGCTAACTGAGAGAATTTTCAGCAGTTGACATGACAATATGCCAAGTATAAGCATCACAAAAATCACGTATGCCCCTTTTAAAACCGCGGAAAACTATAACCGTTGAAAAATTATATAAAGACTCGCAAAATAGACCTACTATAATTGAATTATTTAAATTTTTCGGGTGGACCACTTTGCGGGAATTTTCTGATAAACTAAGGGGCTTTTGAGCAAATACGAGGGTGCGTAGTGCAATCTTCAAGAGGTCTCACATTGGATAAAAGATTACAAGAACATATGTTCATAAGTGAAGGCAGTTCTCACCTTCTCATTTTGGTAATGTTGAATTAGGTGCAATCCAAATTTTTTTTAAAAAATCCAAAATTTAAATTAATTTCAAAAACATTAAATATAAATAATAGGGTTAAATATGTTTTTGGTCCCTACATTTTTCCCTCCTTTGATAAATAGTCCTTACATTTCAATAAATGTTTTTAAAATCCCTACATTTTTCCTTCGTTAGCACAAATAGTCCCAGCTGTCAAATAATTAACGAGAAGCTGACGTGACAGCTAGTGGACACCATTTTTTTAAGGGTTAAATATGTTTTTAGTCCTTATATTTTGCGTGACTTTGAAGAATAGTCCTTACATTTCAATAAATATTTTTAAAATTCCTACATTTTTCTACCGTTAACAAAATTGGTCCTTGTCGTCTATTGTCACTGACCAGACAAACGGAACATGCCACATAGATGCCACCAAAGACATTTTAGTAATTTCCAATAAAGTGCAGGGGCATAATTCACCATTACCAAAAACTTTACTCACAAAAATTTCAACTTTAACTGCGATCTGGTCCTCACAGCGTGAGGGAGAAGAGGATGTCGCCAGCATCGACAAGAGAGAGAACAAATATGAGAAAATTGATGGTGGAGAGGACGGTGGTGGATGAGGATGGGTGTGTGGGGCTGATGGTGGTTGGGGAGAAATAGAGAAAATGTGGAGAGATGATGAAGATCAGAGAGAAGGTTCAGTTGAAAAATCAATAATCCCCCTGCACTTTATTGAAAATTACTAAAATGTACTTGATGACATCTATGTGGCATGTTCCGTTTGTCCGGTTAACGAAAATGGATGACAAGGACCAATTTTGTTAGCGGTGGAAAAATGTAGGATTTTAAAAACATTTATTGAAATGTAAGGACTATTCTTCAAAGTCAGGCAAAATATAAGAACCAAAAACATATTTAACCCTTAAAAGAATGGGTTCACTAGCTGCCACGTCAGCTTCTCGTTAATTATTTGACAGCAGGGACTATTTGTGCCAACGAAGGAAAAATTTAGGGATTTTAAAAACATTTATTGAAATGTAAGGACTATTTGTCAAAGGAGGGCAAAATGTAGGGACCAAAAACATATTTAACCCTAAATAATAATATGATATTAAATAATTGAATTCTCTCTAAAAAAAAATAATAATAATTGAATGTTGGGCACCATTAATCCATTATTCAACAAAATTCTAAAATGTCAACCTTAATTTTACTCTGAATCACGTAGCACTGACTACTCAATTATTAAATGTCGGAATTTAACTTTGAACTTGTGAAAATTCCTAGGATAATAATTATCTTCTCTTTTGCAAGCAAAAGGCAAAGAAATAATAGTAGAAAACGATTGAGGGTGTAAATGGGTTTGCAAATATTCCCATGATTTCGTCGCTTTATGTGGTATGTACTGTCATCATCATAAAATAAAAAGTAAACCTTTGAAAGTTGAATGAAACCATACTAATTTAGTTTTGAAGTTTTATTTCACCTAAATGCTTTCTCTACTTTTATATATTGATTTTTTTATGGCTACTTGGCATGTGTTTATGCGTTGTCACACTTACAACACACCGCCAAAAAGTTATAATATCAAGGAAAAAAGTCCATTTATTTTTGTTCTTTCTTTTCATTTTTGTGCCTCACACGAAATAGCATGTTTAGGCCAGTATTAGTCCCACATCATAAGATAGAATGTATATCGAAATCATATATTTTTATTAAATTTCATATTCCTTAGCTGGTCTCTTGAGAGGTTATTTGGTTGAGAGATCATAAGATTAGGATTAATAATAATTTCAAGAAAGAAAGGTTGTAATTGATACTAATTGGACATAGACTTTATGAGAATGAGTATTATAAGAAGTTGAATAACTCAATTGATTTGAATTAAAAAATAAGGAGTTTGACATATTAAATTTAAATCTAGACAAAAAAATAAAAATAAAAAACTAAAAGCAAACAATTAATTACTAACGTTGATCTCCACAAAACTATCGTCTAATTGCAAGATAGAATGAAGCAATTAATTGATTGATAAATTTAGAGTGTGTTTGGTAAAGATTATATTATTATTTTTTAATATTTTACATGAGTTTCCGTAAGATTTTTACAAAAGTGATTTTGTTATAAAAAATTATGGTGAAAATAAAAAGTTATTTTGATTAATTTTTATTTTAATTTGTAACAAATGAACTCTTAATCAATATCTAACGCTCACGTCATCCTATTTTAAACATGAACTAAACTTTCCACCCGTGCTGCCGCACGGGTCATATACATATAGTTGGCCAAAACAAAGTTTAGTGGCTCAATTACAACTTATAATTTTAATGTCATCTACTTCTAGTACAAATGTTCATTATGCTTGTTCACGCTTACAAATTTCGTTGTCTCAATTTGAACAATCAACAAATGAACAA
>Ga0315915_1003440_pt1 | contig 20054 bp, 10 predicted proteins | sample MpolbnodulesMG_FD_207738 | JGI IMG/M metagenome (GOLD analysis project Ga0315915, IMG submission 207738) | Medicago polymorpha root nodule microbial communities from Los Angeles, California, United States - branched nodules | ecosystem: Host-associated > Plants > Roots > Nodule | place: USA... | reverse complement strand
TTAGTAAAAATAATGGTTCTCACTTGAAACACTAAAAATAACCCTCACCATGAAATTACTAATTTACCCTTGCTCACAAAATGACCAAAATACCCCTGAGTCTAAAATGACTATAATACCTTTCTACACCGAAATCCACTAATCCTAACCCAAAATACACACAGAGGCAATTAATCACATATTAGTACATATAAACACATAAATAAATAGCAAAATAAATCTAGCGAAAAACGGGATGTTACAACTAGGATATAAGAGGCTATGAGCAGTTAACACTGAAAGATAACACTAGAAAGCGAGTTGAATGCCATTGAAATAAATCAAACATGGTATATGATAGAACTACCTTACGATAAGAAGGAAATTAATGTCAAACGAATATGCAAATTGAAGTTGACTCTTGATGGTCCAATTGTTAAATAACACAAAGCTAGATTAGTAGAAAGGAATTTCATGCAAAGATAGGAAGTAGATTATTATGAGGTGTTTGTTCTTGTAGCCAAAATTGAGATCATTACATCAATGATGTTAGCATTGGATAGTGAAAGAGGTTGGCCTTGTGTCAATTTGTTGTCATCTACATTTTTAAATGTCCCTAAACCACCAGGTTTTGAAACAAAAGGAATACAAAGATGGTATATAGATTGAACAAGGAACTTTTTGGATTAAAGCAATCACCAAGTGCAAGAGTATGATGGTGGAAGTTGTTTTGTCGCAGCTTGTGATGATGTTTGAGGGATTTGGTACAACTTTTGTTTATGTTGTTGTGCGGAGGTTTGCCTTTGATTTTGGTGTTAGTCTGTTTTCGGTGTTTCTTTTTATTGATTTCGGAGATAGTCCTTTGTTCGGTGGTGTTTCCTGTAGGTTTTTTAGATTTTGTCTTTGATGCACGGATGTATGGGTTTACAATTTGGTGCTCCTCATCTATCATCTGTATGTTTTTACTTTACAACTCCTAGCCTATCATTCCTTTTGCTGGTCAAGAGTCATTGTGATTTTAATAAATTATATTCTGACTTCTTCGATAAAAAATCGAAGAGTATAAAATTAAAGAATTGATTCCTTAATTGTTCAAGCTGGTAATCACAAGTATAGAGTGGAACATGCATGGTGCTTATGCTAACTTTTTTAAAAAAAATGAACTATAAGAATTGTATGATATTGTGCTTATATGTGGATGATGTATTGATAAGTGTCAAATTGACCTAAATTAATTTGTATTTCTTTAATTTCTTTAATGATTTGATGACTACTTCACTCACAAAGAAAATGAACACCCATTCAATTAGCAACACCTCACTTTTCTACGAAGAAATTAAACCAACTCAAAATAGAATTTGGATGAGGTCTCACATTTTTAAAAGTTGTGAATCCTAACAAATTTAAAAGTCGAGATTATAATTTATAAACATGCTCTGATGCTTAAAAAAACAAAATTTAGGAAAAACAAATTCATAAGACAAAATCTATTAAAGAAAATAACATTTTTAAAAAAGCATTAAAATTTTAACCACATAATTTAATTTTATAAATATAGGTATATAATTATTGAATTAGTTTTATTTTTCAATTATTGAATTATTATTAGTAGGGTTTTACTAACCATTGCCATCAGAACAATGGTTAAAGAAGTCAAAAATAGTATGTTTGCATTGGTTTCAACAACATTTTGATTTTTAAAAAGTTAAATTTATTATTTTTCATCATTTTCCAATACTATATTTCTATTTTTATTTTCTTATACAATGTCTCAAAGTCAATCGTTAGCTTTAGTATTTTGGTCAACCCTCGCGTTAATAGTTTTGAACTTTTGGTGGTCTGCGTCTACTGGCAACAAACCGTAACGTGTTGGAAGAATGGGCCAGGTGTTTCCTTTTGTTTGGGGTTTCACCTCTTTTCTTGATTTTATTTTTTTTACAAAATCTTTTTGTTTTTGAATACTATATTACAAAATCTTGAATTAATTGAAAAATGAAAAGATTATTAAATACTCTTCATTGTATACAGTTGATGTGATGTTCATGTCGGCTGCGACCCACCTCCCCACGTGTACCAAACACAGATCACGATTTTCTTTGTTTAAAAATGGTTTTGGTGTTTAGGAGAACTCTTGCTATACATTGCGAAAAATTGAAATTGCTTTTTTAAATAAAGGGTGATATTAACTGAGGTTTCTGGGCACTAGTTAAGCAGGTAAAAGTGGAAAGAAAAAAAAAAGTCAACAATAAAAATGATACTTTTTCAACTTACAAAAAGTAAAATACACAATTTTAAAAAAAAACATTTCTTTTTATAATTCTTTAACTAGTGTCTCATGTCTGAGGCACTGGTTAACATTTTCCTTAAATAAATAAGGAAAAGTCAAGTTTTTTAATTTTCTAAAATTTTCCGTTGACTTTTTATTTCCTCAAATGTTTTCGATCACTATTTTTTGTTTTTATTTTTAAATTAACTTATACATAATTTTTATATTTTTAAATAAAATTTTGTAAGTATATTTAATATATTATGAGAATTTTTTTAATTTTTTTTTAATAAAACATAAATTAAACATGAATTTTTCAATGTCTAAAATTTAAAAAATTCATATGGTTCAAGTTCAATTTTAACTAAGACAAAAAGTCTCCACTAAAAAACAATTCAAACGACACTAAAATGTAAGAGGTGGTTAGCGGAAAAGATTCTCGGCAACAAACGAGAGATCTAGGCTGTGTTTGGAACTACTGACAAAGGAAGGAAAGATGCTATGAAGAATGGAAAGTACATGGGGAATTTGGATCTTCAAAGAAAGGGTGAGGAATGATATTTGTTGCGTCTTTTATCAAGGGCCCAACTTTTAAAATTAAAACGGGGCCTTCAAATTTTTTAAGACGGCCCTGTTTATATTGGAAGTGTTTTATTTTAATGTAGTGATATTTGTGTCATTTACTAAATATATCACTTTCTTTCCTCTCACTTTCTATTCACTTTCACTTCTACCAAACAACAAAAAAATCATTTCACTTTCATTCCTTCAATAATCTTTCCTTTTACTTTCTTTCCTTTCACTTTCTTTTGTCATCCAAACAAAGCCCTAATGAATTCTCAACACTTCATAATAAAAGACAAAAAAATTTAATATTTTTTTGAATAAGCTAAATTAGCAAAAAAAAAATTAATATTAAAAGTAAGAGAGTGGATATATTTAATGGTTTAGATTTTCAGAGGTAAGTAATCACTCTTCCCACGTATACAAGAAGATTATTGCTAATGATCCTTATTTTAAAACTACTTTTTAATATATGTTTTTATTGGATAAAATTCATCTATATTCCATTATTTTGAGAGTGGATTTTGCATAAACGGTTAGATCTATAGGAATTTCATCCCATAAAAAATGTTAAATGAAGAAATAGAATGAGCTGGATTGCATGGTATTGAAATAACTTTGTTGAAATTTGGGGTCTAACTCGTCATCACAAAACCGGCTTGTGAAGTGATGAGTGTCTCTTCTTTATAAACTCTCATCATGAGTTTGATCTATCCGATATGAGACTTGAGTTTTTTCCAATAAACATATTTTACACGTCAGATGTTTATTAAGATATGAGATATATAGATTAATTCAAACAAGATTAATTCGGATGACAATGACGAGAAACTATGTGATACAGTTACTGCTAGGGGTGGGCATGGTTCAATTTGGAATGAAAACTAAATCGAACTGAACTGTTTGCTAAATTTAAAATAACTGAACTAAACTGTTTGCATTTCGAATTGAACTGAACTGGTTCAAACTGAACTGAACTATTTCAAACTGAACCAAACAGTTATCATTGGTACCATTGAAAAAAATATATATAGAAAAAGCAAACGAAATTAAATTTTAGTTACCGAACTGAACCGAACTGTTTCGAATCGAACCGAACTGTTTCAGTTAAGTTTCATAATTGTTTGTAATAGTTCAATTTTTTTTTGGTTTAGTTTAGTTCAGTTTGATTTTTTAATTTTTTTTACCCACCCCTAGTTACCGCATCAAATCCAATCGGTGTAACTCAAATTGTATGACATAAATGGAACCACCCTTCCATACCTTCAATATAGGGAAGCAACATAGGGCAGCGATAGAGACGGGCGCATACCTTCAATTCCATTCATGTTATTCTTATCTCTAAATTTTGATTAACAAAATCACTAATCACATTAACTCGTCTCACGTATTCTTATCCCTGTTTTATGGGTCCTGCTAACCAGTGCCCGGGCACTGGTTAAGCATACCATAAAAGAGAATTATTACCATAAAAGGAAACTGTTTTTGACTTTATTATAACTTAATTACACAATTTCAATGCATTAACTACTATATAACTTCCTTTTTCATATCTTTAACCAGTGCTCCAGGGGCACCTGTTAGCATTTCCCCTATTTTATTCATCCAAGCTATAAGATACTTTGTGGTCGTTAAGCTAACCGTCCCTGCCACGTTAGAAAATGGGTCCATCACGTGTGCCAGCTCCTGAACATTCCCTTTCTCGTTTTTTATTTCCTTTTCTTCCATCGATGTATTTGCATTACATGGTCATGAACTACACATGTCCATTGCCGACTGATCAAGCGAATGTCACCCGCATGTGAATATGGATCATAGACCATATGGTTTCTTTGTTTTTTGAGTTTCTTTACTGATACACTCTTCTAAGTGCTTTTTATTTGCATGTTTAGTTGTACATTCTCATAAAAAGACACGCTTCATTCTTAGAGAAGATTCGGAAAGGAAAAGAAAAAAAAACTCTTCATTCATTTTCATTATAGTGTTATATTTGCAATAGAAAAATAAATAAAGGCCTTGTTTGGTAGCCAGGGTAAGAGAGGGTAATATAACATAATATGATAAAAATAAATTGAAAGGAAACATTTCTAAAAAAATGAAAAACATTTCTAAAAATATAATTAAAGGATACATGTTTTTTTGAAGGTTTGGAAAAATTAAAGGATAAAATATATATAAAAAACATTATTTTTAATTAAAATACTTTAAATATTAGATAAAAAAGAATGGGTTATCTTCGTGAGTTTAGCTCAGTTGGCATGGATATTGCATATTATATGCAGAAGTCGGGGTTCGAACCCGGACACTTCACTTCTCTACAATTAAATAAATTGTGTGAGCTCTAGCCACTAGGCTATATAACAAAAAAAAAGAATGGATTAAATATATTTTTCATCCCAAAATATAGAGATTCTAATTTACATCCATAAAAATAAAAATAGGATGTTTTCGCCTTCACAATTTTTTTTTTTTTATTTCTGGTCCTTAATAAACACAATTTTAACATTTTCTTGAACATAATATAAGCATACATGTGTTGGACATAATAAAGGGAGATAATTTTAACATATTTTAAACATAATATAGTCATAACATTGACATATAATATAGGTATGAACATATATGAACTTGCTAAAAAATGAAAATAAGCTATTGTTGAACAAAAAAAATAATCTATGAAGGACAAAACATGCAATGAGAAATGTTAATCGGTGTCTCCGGAACACTCTTTAAGGAATTTAAATAGTAAATTTTTATGGAAATTTATATAATTAATGCATTGAAAATTGAAATATTTAACTTTTTTAAAAAACAATTTCTTATTTTAGATTGCTTAAAGAATGCCTCGGACACCACTCGTTAACAGTTCCTTTTATTTTTACCCAAATCAGTCGGTCAGTTTACCGCGATAATGATATCCTAAACAATAATATATCCTATGTAATATATAAGAATTGGATTCGATATTCGATAATAGTTGGATATGTTTATAACGTGTAAAAGCCACGTGGTCCCAAAAAAGTGATTGTAAATGGAAATGTTGGTTGGATAGTCAACTTCCTCACTCCACGTCCTATAAATGGAGCCACCCTTCCCTCGTCTTTATCTCATTATTATCATACCTACTAACAACTACTCTGTTCTGTGTAAACTAAATTGTCCTTTTAATTTATTTGAACTCAAAAGATCAAAAATGGGAACAGCTACATGCATCGATATCATTCTTGCCATCATCCTCCCACCTCTTGGTGTCTTCCTCAAGTTTGGCTGCAAGGTATAAAATAAAATAAAACCCTATTTAATTTATTCCCTTTGCTTTATTTCTCTTTGGTTTGTTACTTTTGCTTAATTGTTTTGTGGCTTTATGTTATACAGGTGGAGTTCTGGATATGTTTGATTCTCACCATCTTGGGCTATCTTCCTGGAATTCTCTATGCCATCTATGTTATCACTAAGTGATTATTCAATTGCCCCCTCAATATAAGGTTCGGATTTTTATTTTATTTTAATTATCCTGAAATTTGACTGCCGTTAGGTTCATGTCATGTTTCTTTATCTTAGATCAAATATATGGAATTTATTCAATATAAATAGATTTTGAAAGGGGTTTCTGTTTGGTAAAGTCATCAGGGAGAGTCACAATAACTTCGCAAAAGCTACCTTTTAGAACTTCAACAAAATTATAGTATTAGTCTAATTTTGTCAAATACTAAATACTGACTAAGTCAATTATTTCTATTGAGTATTTGATCAGTTGTTAGTTGTTACCTTCCCAAACACAGCAAAATAGTGAAATTCACAATCTTAGCGGAAACAACAAATCTCATGTTATGGAAACAGGGTATAGTTTTCAGTGAGTTTCATCATTTTGCCTAACTAAGAAAATATTTTGTTCTCTCAAAAAAAACAAAATGTTGTTTTTCTATTTGCTAAATAATTGTGACGCTTTTCGTTAACAAGAAATTAATTGAACCTTAAGTTTTGTTAACTCTACTTCTACTGACAGTGAATATATTCAATGTTTTTGTTCACAGGTGGATCATGAATAGTTTGTCAGGGGCATCATTCTAGTATTTCAATTCAGATATTGGTTTCATGTAAAATTGTTCAGTGAAGGACAATAGTTGATTCTTTTTTGTTTTTATCTATCGGTGTCAATATTCCAATTTCTTTACTTTTTTAGCTCTGTTTTTTAACTTCCGTTTTGTCCTGCGTGGAAATGAAAGTGTGAAGCTTGTGAACTCTATAAATGGTTGTAGAATTGAACTATAGTAGTAGTTCATCTCGGTAATCTTGTTCGCATATCCTTGACTTTAAGATATTCATTAAATATTTATATGTATGTTTTGTTTCACTTCTAGAGGACTGTGATTGATCCTCGAGATATATAATTGTTTTTTATATATTTGTTGAGTAGAATTGATTTTACTTGATATATTTTTTTAAGAAATTAAGCTAGCTCATCGAAATTGGTGCAATCGAACATGAAACGTTGAAAGGAACACACGAGGTCCTAAGCAGGAATAATTGTATTTGAGAGGAGCACAATAACAAATTTATAATTCAACTCACTTTATATGAATGTATCCAAACAAAAATCATTTTTAATCATAATCACTTGTAACCAAGATCAATTATCTCAATCGCACAATCAAACACACACTAAATCGAATTAGGTTTTACAAGATGTTTGACATGATAAAAAATTCAAGACACAAGTTTAACATGTTATCCATTTATACTTATGAATTATGACATGTAAATAAACTAACAAATTAATATCTCAAAATGTAATCCTTTCAAAAAAAAAATAATCTCCGAATGTGATTAAGTTGTATTTTTCATATTTTACTAGTTAAGATACCTGTGCTATGGTACGGGTAGCGCAAGAACGATTTTGATAGTTTATAGATTGTCTAATGGAATAGAAGTTAATTAATAGAGAAGGTGTTTTGGTTAGTGAACATATTAAAAGTTAGAATAGTTCATGTTATGTATATCTAATTAGTTGGATAGATATGTTTATAAAGAATAAATAATTGGGTGAGACGTGATTGTTAAGTTAAACCATCTTTGGAAATTGCAATATTAACCGAAAATTTGGTTTTTATAGTTTTGAATTTATTTATTACAATAACTTATTTTAATTATATTTTATAGTCATAAATCATCTGACAAAAATACTAAAATTGTTCGGCTAAATACCATGATTCATGTTTGAATTTTGACTCCTCCATTTATGTATGAGTTTTTAATGAATTTGTCATTTATCTATTTAAAAAAAAAATCATTGATGTATACAAAAAATTAATGTAAGATGATGAAGAGATCCAAGTCCAATTGCAACCTCACATTACAGGTATACAAACCGTTGATCGAAACGTTCATCTCATTGGGTGTTTTCTAACCAACAGACCTATCCGTTCTTATATGATGATGGAGAAGACAGCCATTTCGGAACCCGTCTGAAGCATACAAATTCAGGATATTGTATCAAGCCTCTTTACATTCCAGTTTTTTCACCACCTCGACTTGCAAAGAATTCTCAAAAAGATATAATATAATTGGAAAGAAGTACGATTACTACAAAATGATTACCGTTCAAAATACAAAGAAGTACTAAGACTTGGTTATATAATGCTTTTATGGAAAGAATTGGGAAAGAAGCACAGTTGTATGCATATATATGAGGTAGTAGAACGATTCAATGACTCAATTGCTAAATAGACATTCATTTATAATATTCATAAGAACTTTTATTTTATAAAGAAGTGTATACGCTTGAATTTTTCTTTTGACAAGTAACTTAGTGTCTAGAAAAATTCATTTTAAAGGTGAATAAATGGGGTATCCGGAGTTCAAATAACGGTCGTTGTATATTTTATGCATTATCCCTTATCAAGTGAGTTGAGTTCACTTGAACTGTATACGTTGAATTGAATTTACTTATAAAGTTTCAAACATTTTTAAAAGGAAGAAATTTGCATTAATTATAAGGTGCAATGAATTCATTTTATTTTCTTTCAAATTAATTTTCCTTTTTAATGTTATTATGACATTTTTTTGTAATATCTTTATAACAGTTTATATCTATATTGTATATAAATAAAGGGTTTTTCTAACCTATGCAACATTGCATAGGATAAGGTGCAATAAATGTACCTCTTTTTTCAACAAAAACTAGCATATTAATTATCATTTTCTTGAAAAATGATAATTTTCTCTATCATATTAATCATTTACTATTTTATTTTTATAACTATTTTTTTAAGTGCATAGAAGAAAATTTATTTAGATATAGAAGCCAGAAAAAAATTTAACGCACAAGATTATGAAAGCAACAAATTATGGAAGGACATAGATAGCAAAGACCAAATTTAACTCCAAAAATTTAGATAGTAGCAACAAATTCAAGGACCAACCATTCCTTAAAAAAAAAAATCAAGGACTAACCTGTCCATTCTATATTAGTTAAGTCGGGCTTCTATATCTAAATAAATTTTCTTCTATGCACTTAGTGTTCCATTTAACTCATGAATAATTTCCACGCACTTAAAGGATAATTATTAGTGTTCTATATCTAAATAAAATATGAATGATTAATATGATAGAGAAAATTATCATTTTTCAAAGAAAAGGATAATTAATATGCTAGTCTTTGTTGAAAAAAAAGGTACATTTATTGCACCTTATCCTATGCAATGTTGCATAGGTTAGAAAAACACATAAATAAATTAATCGATTTCAGCTATTTTAGGTTGACTTTTTCTTTTTCTAAAATTACTCTCAACTTTCAAAACAAAAGTAGCACATATAATAAATAGATAATAATAAATTCAAATATTAGAATAAAAGTGTAACAAATACGATATGAGTAAAGAGGGTTGTTTGGGATTGCGACAGTTTTAAGAGCCCGGGTCCCGACGGTGTCAGTTTCGGGTTCTTAAAAGATTTTTGGGATTTATTACAGGAAGATCTTATGAGATTCTTGGTGGAGTTCCATAGAAATGGGAAGTTGACTAAAGGCTTGAACTCTACGTTTATAGCGTTAATTCCAAAGGTCTCTAGTCCGCAAAGGCTTAATGATTTCCGGCCTATCTCCTTGGTAGGCTTGTATAAGGTTCTGGCTAAAGTACTTGCAAATAGGCTTCGTTCAGTGGTGGGTAGCGTGGTATCTTCGTCGCAATCTGCTTTTGTAAAAGGGAAACAAATTTTAGACGGTATTTTAATTACTAATGAAGTGGTTGATGAAGCAAGGCGTAAACGTAGGGAGTTACTTGTGTTCAAGGTGGACTTCGAAAAAGTGTACGACTCGGTCGACTTCAAGTATTTGGACAATGTCATGGATAAAATGAACTTCCCAAGAAGTTGGCGGAAATGGATTTCGGAATGTGTGGGAACGGCATCATCGTCGGTACTAGTGAATGGCTGTCCCACGGAGGAGTTTACTATGGAGAGGGGCCTTCGACAGGGTGACCCTTTGTCTCCGTTCTTGTTTCTTTTGGCTGCAGAAGGGTTTAATGTGCTCATGAACGCGGTGGTAGAGGCGGATTTGTTTCGAGGGTATGGTGTAGGGCAAAATGACGAGGTGCGGCTGACACACCTTCAGTTTGCAGATGATACTATTATTATTGGTGAAAAAAGTTGGAAGAATGTGCGCACTTTGCGAGCCCTATTGTTAATTTTTGAGGAGATTTCGGGGTTGAAAGTGAACTTTACCAAAAGCATGTTGACGGGTGTAAATATTCCTGATACTTGGCTGTCTGAGGTGGCTTTGGTGATGAACTGTCGTCGGGGTTCGATTCCTTTTGTTTATCTGGGGCTTCCTATTGGTGGGGATTCTAGGAAACTCTCTTTTTGGAAACATGTTGTCGATCGCATTGTCTCTCGCCTGTCGTCGTGGAATCACAAGTTCCTCTCTTTTGGTGGGCGTCTGGTACTGCTGAAGTCTGTCATGTCTTCTCTTCCGGTTTACTTTCTTTCCTTTTTCAAAGCCCCTGCAGGTATAATTTCCTCTGTTGAATCTATTTTTATATTTTTAAAAAAAAATTTTGGGGGGGTAGTGAGGATAATAGGAAAATAGCCTGGATTAATTGGGAGTCTGTTTGTACTCCAAAGGAGATAGGAGGATTGGGGGTGCGGAGGGTGGAAGCTTTTAATTTATCTTTGTTGGGTAAGTGGTGGTGGAGGATGTTGGTGGAGAAGGACGGTTTATGGTATCGAGTTTTGAAGGCTCAGTATGGGGAGGAGTGGGGGCGGTTGAAGGAGGGCGGTTCTCACTGCTCGACTTGGTGGAGGTCGATGTGTAGGATTCATGAGGGTCTAGGAGAGGGTGTTGGGCGGTGGTTAGATAATAACAGTCGGCGTGTGGTGGTTGTTGGCAATGCTACTTTCTTTTGGCATAATATATGGGTGGGGGAAGTTCCTCTAAAACTCAAATTTCCCCGTTTATATGAGCTTACGTTGAATAAGGAGTGTTCGGTAGCGGAGGTGAAGAGGGACTTGTGTGTGGTTGGGGGAGTAGAGAGGGTGTGGCGGCGTCACTTGTTCGCATGGGAGGAGGAGAGTGTGAGGGAGTGTTCTATCTTACTTGATAACACTGTTTCGCAGGATAATGTTCTGGACGCGTAGCGCTGGTTGTTAGATCCTATTCACGGCTACTCGGTGAAGGGAGCTTATCATTTTCTTACCACTACCGGTGCTTCATCAGACAGAAATACGGTTGATGATGTCTGGCATAAGCATATTCCATCGAAGGTGTCTGTGTTTGTGTGGCGGCTCCTCCGTGATCGACTCCCAACAAAAGACAACTTGGCGCGGCGACAAGTCATTCCCACTACGGATACGGTTTGCACTACAGGTTGTGGAGGGTTGGAAACTTCAGCACATTTGTTCTTACACTGTGACATATTCAGCTCTCTTTGGCACTATGTATGGCGCTGGTTACACATTACTTGGGTGTCCCCTGGTAACATCAGACAACATCTTCTTCATTTCACATCAATGGCGGGGCTGCCTAGATTCACTCACACATTTATGAAAGTGATTTGGTTTGCCTCTGTTTGGGTAATATGGAAGGAAAGGAATAACCTTGTGTTCCAAAACGCGGTCACTATCCTTTCGGTCCTTGTTGAACAGGTTAAATTAAATTATTTCCTATGGTTAAAGTCTAAACAGGTGAATTTTGCTTATAGTTATCATGATTGGTGGCAAAATCCCATTCTTTGTATGAGTGTCCACTTGTAATTCGTTTTTGTTTTGGTGGTGGCTACTTGTTGCAGTCACCTAACTCTTGTAAATACTCTTGGGTGATTTGCCCTTTGCACACCTTGTGCGGGGTGAATCATTGATGTTGATATATCCCGTTTTAGTTTGTTCAAAAAAAAATTAGATGGGTATATCTATACTTACTTTTTCATTATCCCAATTATAACCTTAAACAACTTTTTCTATAATAAAGATTGTTGTTGACGTCATTACAAAAATAAGAATTTAGATTATATTTTTTTTATACTGTTAGCGTCATTGAAATAGATAATAATGGTTAATTTGATTTGTTATAACTTGAAAGCAACAAACGTTTATATTTTAAGTTTAATCAAAATCAAAATTTCATAAAAAACGTCGTTCATAATTTTGAAATTTTGACGCAATAAAAAGAGCGGAAAAACAGGCACGTGAGTGCCCGTCTTTTCGCTAGTATACATAATTTTTTTTGTGACAAATATTCATAAATTTCTTTTTATCATGATTTTATTTCATGATATCTCATATTAAACTGCTAAATAATATATTATTTTCACTCTCTTTTCTTCATCTATCAAACAAAGTATAAACAGGGTAATGACTAACTTTTCTCGATTTATATTTCTCAAGGACTAAATTAGGTCTTGCAAAATTTCTTAGGGACTAAAGTGGAAATTTAGTGAGATATGAGTAGCTACGGTACGGAGTCTTATAGTTAAAAATTCAAATATTAACTATAAGATCCTCTAACTAATACTCTTTCCCTCCCTTTTAAAATGTTATTTTAGAAAATTAACACCAAATTAGCGATGTGTATTTTTGCACATTTTTTTCTTATTATGCCCTCATTTTAATTCACTAAAAAATTCTTATTTTTTTTTGGACACACTTTATATTTCCAATAAATTAAATATGTATTCTTTCTCTCTCGTAACAAACAATTGTCGGTTATTATCTTTTTTTCCAACAAATTTCTATTTTTTTCGCACTCTCTCATAACAAACAATTGTCAATTTTGTCCTCGTGAACTTGACTCAGTTGGTATGGACAATGCATAATATATAAGGTCAAAGGTTCAAACCCCGACCACCACGAAAAAAACAATTGTCAATTTTCTTCCATTTGAACAATTATGGAGTCTTTTAATTTTCTTCTCTCAAATCTTTCCTTTTACTTTACACTTGAAAATTTTAACAATTGCTACTCATCTTATTTATAGAATTTTAGCTTTTCTTGAAACCATTGTTTGTAACAAAATTTTGTTTAAATTTGAAGATAACAAGAAACAAACTTTGTTTAAAAAAAATAAACTTTAATTTTTTTATTTATAGAATTTTATCTATTCTTGGAACCATTGTTTGTAACAGAATTTTGTTTAAATTTAAAGATAACAAGAAACAAACTTTGTTTTAAAAAAAACTTTATTTTTTCAAATAGATAACATTAATTAGTTTTATGGAAAGAGATAAGAGTAATTGACAAATGGTATATTTGATAAATTGTACCCTTAAAATACCAAAAAGACAGTTAAATAGGAACGAAAATTTTATCCTAAAAAAATACTTAAAAAGGAACGGATGGAGTATTTGATAATATTTGACTTGTATTTACATTGAATAGAATTTGCTTGAAAGGTTTCAATTATTTTTAAAATTTTATTAATATTCAATCTTTCACATAATCAATAAATTGTGTTATGTTTAAAAAAGATACTGTTATTTTCCTTAAAAATAAATAAATAAATACTTTTATTTTAACACTTTCCTATGTGTGAATAGTTATTAAGCAGTCTTAAATATAAGAAGAAAAAAAATATAACCGGTCCAAATTTGAACTAAATACATATGAACTTTAATTAAGAAAAACAATATTTTCACTTTTAAAAAGTCAATTTATCACTTTTTACAATTTCCCAATGCAAGTATTAACCAATCCTTTTCTCTTTAGAATTTTCCTTTAATCAAACGTAAATTAAATGCATTGAACTTTTAATTATTTTAAGACTAAATCAATTACTCCATTCTTTCTAAATTATTTTTATTAACCGTAGTTGATGGAATAATTAAGTTTGATGAAATTTAATAAATAGAGTAGTGATATTTTAAAAACCATTTTGGTACAACTTTTGAGACAACTTTGTTGTTATTTCTTTTCATTTGTCAAAAACAATAGAGAGAGAAAAAAGAAGAGAGAGAATAAAAACATAATGTGAGTATAAGAGAGATAGTTGTACAAAAGTTGTACCAAATTGGTTGTACAAATATCATTTCTCTAATAAATAAATGTATCCCTCCGGTCACATTTATAAGTTAAAACACTATCTTTTTAATTCATTGAATAGTTAATAAATTTGGTCTATATTATTTTACAAATGCATGTATTTTTTTGCTGTAAAGTAATTTAGTGGTTAGATTGCACACATTTTAAATGCGGAGAAATAAAGTATCTGAGGTTCGAATTCCAACCCTTATATATAATATGTAATATTTCTACCATCTGAACGAGATATGATATTCAATATATTTGGTCTATAATGTTGGAAAAAAATTATGCCAAACAAATTGATTAAAAGTAATATTAGTTGGCTTTGTTTGCTTAATAACGTGTAGAAGCCACGTGGTTCATGACATAAATGGAAAAGTTGGTTCAACGGGTCCACTCCACGTCCTATAAATGGAACCGTTGCCACCCTCGTGTTTATCGCTTTACATTGTCTTTAGGCATTATCGTACCCAACAACACTGTTCTGTAAACTAAATTGTCTCCCTCTCTCTCCAAAAGATCGAAAATGGGCACTGCTACATGCATCGATATCATTGTTGCCATCATCCTCCCTCCTCTTGGTGTCTTCCTCAAGTTTGGCTGCCATGTAACTAAAATTCTCTTCCTTTCTTCCTTTTTTTTCTGTAATTTTTTCATGCTTAATTAATTAATCAATTGTTTGGTGGTAATGTGTTATATAGGTGGAGTTCTGGCTCTGTTTGGTGCTAACCCTTTTTGGCTATCTCCCTGGAATTCTCTATGCTATCTATGCTATTACCAAGTGATCAATTTAGCTTTTGTAAGTACCGATCTTTCTCTTTTCTATCTATTTGTTGCTCTCTTAAATCATAGTAGTATTTTTTACTGCAAAAATATCTTAAAATTTGAGTGATATGTGCTTCCATTCAAATAAATTATCCTCGTGTCAATGTCATGCTTTTTTATGCACGATACCCTGGTTTTTCTATTATAATTGTTAATTCACTTATTTCATAGATCCAAGTATATGATGAATTGTATGATTTGTATGGAGGTGTTTTTTATTTACACATTAAAATTCGTTAATTATCCACACCAAATGTATGTGCAAAGTCAAACAAAAAAAGTTTAGTAAAAAAATAGTATTTTAATCAAAAAAATTAATTTAGTAAATTAAAAAAAAGTATATGTAATTTAGACGATCGATTTGGGATTATGAAAAGGGTTTCCTCTTGTATTAAATCTCAAGGCCTATCTATGTAATATAAATTAAACAATAATCAATTGGAAGTACAACGAGCTATGTGATTGTTCATAATTGCATTACAATTCTTGATTTTACAGATAATTGGGTTTTAGTTTATATTTTGATTTATAGTAAATTTTGTACAATGGCTGTGAACTTGGTAATTTTGTAAAAGTTATATCTTTAACAAAATCACATTGTGATTCCAAAGGGGAAAATATGTGAAAAGGGAATATATATTTCTCAGTTTCATTATTTGGAAAACGAATAAAATAGTACGGTACATGAAATGAAGAAGACGCGTAGATTTCATAATTTCATTCGCCCAGATCATTATATGCTGTCTATTTCCTAAATAATTTTGATGCTTATCTTGCTTTTTGATTTGTTAATTTTCCTTCAATAACATGGAAACTAATTGAACGTTACATTTTGTTAACTTTATTCAATGTTTTTGTTGACAGGTGGATCATACGTAGTTGTCAGGGGCCTCATGCATGTCTTTCAATTCAGATAACATGGTTTCGTGTAAACTTTTTTTTGTTTAGTGATGGACCAAAGTTATTCTTTTTTATGTCTTTTCGGTGTCAACATTCCTTTTTTTTTTTTTTTGCTCTGTTTTTGTCTTGTGTGAAGCTTATGAACTCTAGAAATGGTAGACGATTTGAACAATAATATTATAGTCCTTCTCAATAATCTTCTTCATGAATCTTTTGACTTTCTGTTAAAAAATATGTATCCTTGACTTTATTATTAATTTCCATTATTAATATACTCAATTACAGTATATTAAATATGTCTATCTATTATTGGTGGAGTGAAAGAAATTTTCCTTTTAATCATCTATCCATGTATTTTTTTTAAGCCATTTATCCTGACTGCCTGTGTGCTACCATATACTCCTTTTAAATCAATATTCACAAAAACTTTAAAACAGAGGTTTTAAATTAGTTATGCTTTCAATGTGAAATATAAAAGGAAGTTAGAGAGGACCAAATGCAATTTCTTATAGGACAAAACTTAATATGCAATTTTTTTTACCAAACAAAATTAAAACATTTCATTTATCTAAATTGTAGCAATAGAAGTGAGAATAACTCAAAGATACTACGAAAAACATAAGATTAAGTTATCCTTGCTAGAACATGAGTGCCACCATTTACATTTGACTAACAAAATGGGTCATAGTTGTTGAAATTTGAGTAAGGTTTTATGTTCATGCAAGTTTAGGCCATACTTAGAACATTTCAATATACAAATCACTTCCAAAACGCTCAAAGTTTATACAAATCACCTTCAATTTTCCAATGATTACTGTCACTACAAAAATATAATATATTACAGTAATCATCGTCATTGCAACCGTGAGAAATTTAGGTTAATTGTGCTACCTCTATCTATACATGATCAAAACGTGCATCGTGTAATTGTGCCATAGTTAAAATTATATACTCCTTTCTAATAGCTCTCACAAGGAATTAACATGTTTTTGTTCTACAAAAGTATTTATTTGATTATGCTCATTAAAATAGAGTTGCTATTTTGACATCAAAATACAATACTGCATGTTGGACACAACATAAATACAATATGAATAACTACGTGCCCTTAAAATGCTTTGCCGAAAAAAATAATACCGTAAGGTTGTCTATAGGTTATCTCCATTTAAGATAATTCTATTTGAAATACGTCAAATATTAAAACTTAAATGTGGATACATTTGTCGACTAATATTCTAATTTTGATTTTTCAGGTTTAACCATTACACTAGACCCAATTAACCATTGTTTGTTTTTTGCTTCAAAAAAACCATTGTTTGTTTTAATAATGTTTTAAGATGGTTGATTTTGTTTTAATATTTTAAAACTTCTTACAAAAGCTTTTTCAAATAACAGAATAAAAAATGACGGTGTATTACTTGATCAAAAAGGATAAGGAATAATTTTAAACCCCATAAAAAAATCACAAGTTAAAAAGAGTTTTTCAATATCTTGTAAAAAAAAGAAGTTTTTCAATACCTATGATGCACGGATACGGACACGACACATACACTGATAGTGTAATTATATGTGTCGGTGTCGTGTCAGCGATACCGAGACACTCCTAATCAGAAAAGTGTTTGTTGGAACATTGGTGTGAAGTTGAAAGAAAATTGGAAGGTTAGAAGATTAAACACTAAGTAGACTTTGATTTAGTGTTGTGTGAATTGAAAATTGGAAGGTTAGAAGATTAAACACCAAGTAAATCATTATACTAAAAAAGTTGAATTTATATAATTACACATTTCAACTAATGATATACGTTTCAACTAATGATATATATTTAATCTAATCTGCCCCAAGATTTGTGTGACAATCATCAAGATTAAAGCTTTCATCATTTTCAATCTTCACCATCCTCAACATTTTTCTCAACAACAACTTTCTCTTCAGGATCAAGATTTTCAATAATGTATAAATCATTGTCATCTCCTACTACCTCATAATCCGCCGCTCAACATAGTGCATTATAGTCAACTATCTGATGGATATATCTATCAAATATATCATCATAGCGCCGAAGTAGGAAGAATTTGACAACCATCCTTCAAATATATCATCATAAAATGATTGTCATTCACATGAGTCAGACACATCAATCGGTCTCTATGTGACGGTTCACCGCAAAGAGGGAAAAAAGTTTTCGATCGTCCTTTCTCAATGGACAGTAGAACAACCATGTGTTTGTATCTCTGTTCAATGAGAAAACTCATATCCGACATGAACATCCATTTACCTGGTGGTGCAAGACCAATACCAGGAAAGCTTAGAGCGTCTAAGACCTATTTATATCGCATGTCCACCCCAATTAACCATTGGATACTTAAATCATCCATATTACTAGTAAGATACTTTTTCCACCGACTGTGTGCATATTCATCTCTTTTTGTTGTACTATTCCCCATACGCATGACTTTATTGACCCAAAACTTCACAACAATCTCTTTCACCGAACCCAAAATTGTATTTTCAACATATTCCAAAACTCAGAAAACTTATCACATACAACTTTGAACCGGTTACAATTATCAATATATACTTGCTCTGTATCGGATTTCACAGTATCCTCTCATTCAAGCATGATCGTCTTCACCACTTCACTTGACTTGATCTCTTTTCCATCTTTACCTTTAAGATCCTTAAGTTTGCAATTTGTGCTCTAATGTTTCTTTCAATGTGATACTCCCACATTAAAACACTATAATCTGAAACATGCCAGTGCATATTCATTGATGTGATCAAAAGGAAAATACTGTTCTAAACGCCCATTGATGATCAAATTGCTACTTCAAATCACGTTTTCGCCCAAAATGTTGTGTTTTTGGAGGTGAAGGGAGTGTTTCGTGATAAAGGTTGTGAACTTCTGCTAGGTTCTAGGCGAACCTTATCTATTCAAAGTTATCGGTTTATACAATCCGAAAATATCCGACAATTTTCCCACTTTTTTGAAAGTTGATTTTTCGGATTATACAATCCGAAATATGCAAATAAAACCGGATTATACATTTTGGAGTTGGATTCACCCTACTCTTGTCAATGGTGGAACTCAGACATGTTGACCTTCTGTTTTTGACGCATTCTGAATTTTAGAATCTGAAACTAGTTCGGATTATAAAATCCAAACAAAGGATAATTTTGAAGAAAAAAATATAGTGCGTGAGAATAGCGTAAAGTGGGAAAAGTAAAAGCCAAATTATATTTTCAAACAATTTGAAAAGAAAAAAAAAAAATTCAAACAATTTAGAAATCCAAAATTTTAAGACAGACTAAATGCAATTCCAAAAATGTATGTGCTTCATAGTTCAATACAAATGAGCATCACTAGAGGACTATTTGTGTTGACATCTCATCTCTCCTTCCTGGTTGCCCTAACCCCATTTCCAACCGGTTCGTGTAAGCAAGTACACAAGGTTACACTTTGTGTATCTTGTATGGCAGACCTTTTCCTAAAAAAAGAATGTTTTTCAAGATATTTGTTAGAGTGGTTAGTAATGCACTACTCTTTCGAACCCCACCATGTTTGGCATTTTCTAATCAATATCTACGAGTCAAAGTGGAGGGCTTAAAGCAATTATACAAAAAAGGTCGCAACTGGGCTGATTTTATCACCAACCAGGCAACTACCAATACCATCGAAGACGTTAACAAGGTAGGGAAGGAAAAAAGTAGTACATTTATACAATCACTTTGTGACATTTGAGACAATCTTTTTCTTCTATCATATTGTAAAAAACAACGGTGGATTCTAGGATGAGGGTCCAATTAAGTCCCTCATCGGTGGACTACGAAAAAAATACCATTAGATAAAATAGATGGTTCAGATTTATTTAAATTAAAAATGGGAACATATACAACTACTCACATTCAATCATATATCATGTAATGGTTACACCCTATGTTACTAGATTTTTTCTACTTACAACCTGAAACTATCTGGTTACACCAAAAATACATGATATGATTGAATGTGAGT
>Ga0315915_1003436_pt1 | contig 20066 bp, 11 predicted proteins | sample MpolbnodulesMG_FD_207738 | JGI IMG/M metagenome (GOLD analysis project Ga0315915, IMG submission 207738) | Medicago polymorpha root nodule microbial communities from Los Angeles, California, United States - branched nodules | ecosystem: Host-associated > Plants > Roots > Nodule | place: USA... | reverse complement strand
GTTTTTTAAAACACTATTGTATTTCATTAAATGTTTCTAATAATATAATCAATTTGATACCTATACATGAAACTCTAATAAATCCGTGCATCGCACGGGCTAGAGTCTAGTTTTAAAAAAAGATCATTAATGTATAATAACATTAATTGAGCTACATGGAAAATCAATTAAAAAGTGACACCTTGCTATATAACAAACATCACAGCAATACAAACATTTTTTTCAAAAACCAACCAAATCCTAGTTTCAAAAAATAGAGTTTAGGTATCCTACATTTAAACGATGTTCAGTTTAGAGCTATACATGCAAGACATGTGATAAAAAAACATCAAGTTCCTTTAGCATGTAGGGCTATTGTTATTTGTCCTGTAGTAGACTAAAAGACTCAATTTTTAGTGTTTTAATGTTTTTGTTTTTTGTGAAGTTGTCTAATAACTAAAAATTCACCTCTTAAAATTAATAAGTGGCTAGAAATATCAAGTACCCGTCTAATAACCTAGTGCTTTAGGCTGTGTTTGGTACCGTGGATAGATGAAGGAAAGAAAGCATAAAGAATGGAAAGTTTATGGAAAAACATTCTTTCCATCGTTTGGTTGCTTTGAGAGAGAGGAAAGAAAGTTTGATTTGGGTGGGCTCCACTGTCAAATACTTTCCCTACCAGATTGCGAAGAAAGCTGGATTAGGCTTCTAAAATTTCAAAATTACGGAATTGCCCTTACTTTGAACTTTGAAGCACATTGTATCATTTAGGGGTGGACAACGGTCGACTTCGGTCGGTTATCGGTTGAGAAATGTAAATCCGTTCATAACCACGGTGGTTATATATACATCCATCTTCGTCCGTTTTGTGAATTCGGTTTGTTCGGGTTCGGTTGTTTCGGGTAGTTTCAGACGGTTTGTTCGGTTACTCAAGTATCTCTACATCACCACAAACAAAATTGCAGGGAGAAACAAAAGTAAAAACAAAAGGAAAAAAAGATTGGAATGAAGGAAGATGAATGACTCCAACAATAGAAATCATGGTGTGTTGAAGTATTTAAAGTTCTCCTTTATTAACAGGTAGTGAAGTAGTTGGAGGCTTGGAGCAAAGTTCTAGCATGCAAGAGTATATGCAGATTGGCACATCAAGGCATTGGAGGTTACTAACAATTGTGAGGTTGGGGATTTTGCTGCAGGAAAAAAGAAGGAATGGGTGGGGCAAGTCTGCGAGAGAGAGAAAAGAAAGAGGGAGAGTGGGTGAGGGTGAGGTGTGGTGTCTATCCAAGAAAACTTATTATTTTATTCAACCAGTTAAAAAATGACTAAAAAAACTTGTGGATGGATATGTACAAAAGTATAGAAAGATGTGACATCAAAGGTGGAGTGTGTCAGTAATATTGTGTTGATACTAGAAAAAATATAGGAAAAAAGCTCTTGCTAGTCTGCTAGACTACTGCTCCTCTGTGATATATCAATTCAAAACACTCTGGATCGGTCGGATATGGGTTCCTATGGTTTAATTTTACCCAACCGAAACCGCCCGAACTTACCCACACGTAGCCGTTTCTGCCAATCCGAAAAACTGAGTGACCCGATCAGTCCGACCCGCTTACCCGCGGGTTATTCGAAACGGACGGTTTGGACGGTTTATGAAAATCTTGTCCAGCCCTATCATTTACAATGTCACTATATGCTTAATTATATTTCCTTCAATTAATTTGCTTCTCATTCAGGAGTAACATGCGTGCCTCTTCAATTTATTTTTATTATATATAGGTTTGTAATTTATTTTGTGTGCCCGCTAATTATTCAATATATCGTGGCTTATATAAATAGATATTGTATATCTATAATATATGGGCATATATGTCATTTAATCCATACATATCTATCTTTCTTTTCACTTTCTTTCTCACTTTCTCTTATACCAAACAACTAAATAATCATCTCACTTTCCACTTATTTTCTATTCACTTTCATTCCTTTAATCTTCTTTCCTACTACTTTATTTCCTTACACTTTCTTTCGTCATCCAAACATAGCATTAATGTTATTTGGGACTGATTTGTGTTTTCAAGATTATGAAATTTTAAGTTGCAGAGTGAATATTGAGGTCCGATCTCATAGTCTACTTTATTCCTTCAATTCAAGCATGTGTAGTGGTGATGGATTTGTTTCTTTGTTTCTAACATTAATTACATAAGGGAAAGGCTAACAAGTGCCTTTAGGACACTTGATTTAATAATAAATTTAAAGTATAAATTTTAGTTTGTGGTTTATGTATTCAACACATTGAAATATAAAAAAAAAAACAGCTTTTTCTACATGAAAGTCTTCAATTGTTTTCATTTTTTGAATTTTTAACAAGTGCATTAGCAAGACCTGTAAATCAGTAGTCTTTATAATATTTTGAAAATTGTCTGCCCCTACAAAAAAAATCAAATCGTATCTTTTATTTCCTTTACCGTTTTTCGAGACAAAAAATATTGACGAAAAATTCTATAGGAATTAAAAATGTTGATGGAAATTTTTACGGGAACTAAAATATTGACGTACAAATTTACTAGGACTAAAAATGTAGATTTTTATGGACAAAAAATGAATTTTTTTTATATATTTATAGGGATCGTTTACTTAATTAACCTTATTTTTATTAAAAAAAAAATATCAGCCCTTGATTTTGTTTTACACATGTAATCTAAATGGAGTTTTGCCTAAATAGAGCATGCTCGAACCCCAAAAAGAACAACTATTTTTTTTTTGTTTATATGAAATTACCTAAAAAGTAGACAACTAAAATCCTATTTAAAAGTTAGTCATTATAACATTTAATGTTGTTCTGAATTGAATCAATTGATTCGTAACCTGCTTGAATCAGTAAGCAAAGAGAAACATTTTAAAAACATACCAAACTTTGGTTAATGTATGTTTTATAAATTAAAGAAAATATAAAAACACACTTTTAAAAGATAAATTATGAATATTGGATAAAATCACATGCAACTTATTTTCTCTCATTTCTTATGAATTAAATAAGACTATTAGAGTCATACATTTCAATCAATCACTAACGACAAAACTTAATATATACATGAATCACCAATATATTTTGACAATGATACATATTTTTCTTGTTCTTCGTGTATTAAAAATGACTTTTGTATTCATTCCTTTCAACTACAAACACCACCACCAACACATGAATGCATGAACCGCTAATATGTCTTACAAATAATACTAGTATATCACTAATTCTTCATGTAATAAATATGAATTTTAAGTCATGCGTATCATAAAAGAATAAATATTATATAGGTTATAAATATACAGTGATTGTAAAATTTAATCTCTCTTATATTTAAGTATTATATATATATGTATCATTAATCAATTAGCTGATTGTTTTATAAATAATCACATGCAATTTTGTATCATTCTTTTAATTTATAGACAAACTATAAATTACATTATTATATATTAAAAGATTTTAGTGCAAGATCAATTATCAATTATCAATTGTATTCTTTTATTGTTTGATGATCGTTATATGACGGAGAAAAATATGATGAAATAAAGTTTGGTAAAAAAAAGAATGAGATATGAGTATGATAAGTTATTAAATCTTAATATATATATATTCAAGGCACACTTGATAAGTAACTACATGTAATATATATTATTTTCACCACAAAAAAAAACATAATATATATTATTTTATCATACATTGTATATTTTAGAAGACTAGATAACACAAATATTATTTGCAAATCATAAATTTATCTTTATGAAATAATTGTAGGTTAGCCCCGTAGCTAAAGAGTTTATTCATCTAGTTGTGGGTCTATTTTTGCTAGCATTTGTTGAGACTTTGTTTGATTTTGATGAGTCATAAATCCGAACCCACCGTAAATTTCTTTCTTTTATATATATAAAAAAAGAATTGTATTTGATTTGTTTTAAATTTTAAATAAATTTTCATATTCTTATAGTTTTTAATATTTACTTAATTTAAAAAAATGGTAAGTAGACTAGTGGACAAAATTATCCTTAAGATGAATAAGTGAAGAATTCAAGTTTGGAACCTCATCCATTACATATATTGCAATGTCCCTATCAACTAAACTATGTTCATGAGGACTTTCAAACATAATTTTTACTCAAATATATTTTAAACATCTATAATATATAAAAGGAAAAAACTATTTTCAACAAATTGTATGGCAATGTTTATATTAATTTAAATTTAAATTAATATTTTCATATTTATAATTTTTATCTTTATTTGATATAGATAATTAGACTTCAATCATGTATACTTTAATATAACACACACTACCATTCAATTTTATGAGTGGATACCATTTCCACCAATTTAGCAAAACTTGTTTTTGTTAGTGTTCTTATAATATGTTAATTTTTTCTTACTTCTTTGTTCTAGTTTGTTTTTCTTCTTTACCGCGTAAAAATGTTTCTGTGACATTGGAGGACGTTGGGGGCACGTGACAATTGACATTTATGAATTTGTCAACAATGTTCTAAAAGGGTCTTACAAAAACAATGTTTTAACAGGGCATGCAATCTTCCAATCAATTCAATTATTTAAGCAACTTATTACACCAGTTCCTCTTGAATCTCACTGGCCAAAGTACAAAATAATTGAATTGTGACATAATTCAGACGTGTGGAGAAATCCAAAAGGTCCTTAAACACCAAAGAGATGAAAAGAAAAAAACGGGCCTCTATCAAACTCGTCTATTAATATGCAGTGTATCAGAATGTCAAATTAATGTAATCAATAATAAAAAAAATTGTATCAAATTTTATATTACATTTTTCTTTAATATCATTAATTGAATAACTAATTTTTTAATTAAATTAACATTAGGTTTTGTTAATTAATCAATTAAGTATAATAACATAATCCAAAAAAAAAAAAAACACACAAGCTACACCTAAAGAGAATAAAAAGGAATCAAACTACAACTTTTTGCCTGGTAATATATTTAATTTGAAAAGGGTGGTAGTTTAGTACTTATTTTTCAAAACAGTGGTAATAGTGAAAAAAAGGTATGCAAGACAAAATCACAGATAATAAACAATCAAAGAAAATTCTAAATAACATATAACTGACGGTTAAAGACCTAATATCAAGAAATGAATATAGAAAACCTAAAATGCAATGCAACATAAAAAGATTGATAAACCTCAACACAAGATGTAAAACAAAATCACCAATAACAAACAATCAAAGAAATTTCTAAACAACATATAATCGACAATTAAAAACCTAAGATCAAGAAATGAATGCATAACCTTAACATTTATTGCCACACCATCAAATATGTGTTGTGGAAACGTGCAAGATGAACACGAGGAGGAGAAGATGTGTTGTGGAAGATGAAGAGAACACCATAACTCCTTAACGGAGGTTGAAACGCAAATGGAGGTCAAATGCATAGCTACCATGTTTAAAATCATATCAAAAATATTGGCCATTAAAATAACATAAATAAAGGACAAAATTAAAACTTTTAATAGTTATAAAACCATTTTAAAGGAACATAAATAAAGGACAAAATTAAAACTTTTAATAGTTATAAAACCATTTTAAAACAAAGAATTAAATAAAGAGATGAGATGAACAATTAAACATATCCTTTATTAGCATACTTTTTCATTAGGGTACAATTTGCATAATAACAAATATGCTAATTATTGATCAAAATCCATATAAATTTCATCAATGGAGTATTTTTTTTATAAAATTCTTGTGCAATATTACTGCACAATTTTCCATTGTTTCGGAGCAATTCATTTGTTCATTGGAGACTTTGAATCTATTTTGACATGTGGCAGAAGTTTCTCTGAGCGGGAAAATTTGGATATTTTGTCGTAGCTTAGCGCGCAGCTCAAGGTGATTTTAAAGAATCTTGAAATCTGAAACAGTGGATCAGTATGATGATACACAGACACACTCAACCTCAGAAGGAACAGAAAGACAGACACATGGAAAAGGCATTTTGGGATGCTTCCACTCCAAGCCTTCAATCTTCAAATCAAGAAGGACAGATAGTATGCTATGCTACTACTGACCATTTTTGGCACCTTCTGCTCTTATTATTATTATTATACTCGACTCGACTCGTTCCATCCCTTACCACATTTACTACTGTACTAGCTATACCATTAAACTTGTCAAAAATTATGATCCTTTATGGTAAATTAAATATTGGTGTTTTTTATCTAGTCATAAATAATGTGAATAGTTACTAGCACCGAATAGTTCTTAATTATGGAAAATTGTTAAATATATTCACGAAATTATAAATTGTCCGTCAAACAAATTTTTGAAAAGAAAAAGGTAAAGAAAAGCGTAAAAGAGTAGAAAGCATAAATAGTCAAGATGTCAATAATCTCTCCCAGACTAACTAGATTGGGAAAGAGCCAAAAAGATTGCAGGTTGATGATGCTTTTTAGTACTTCTAATCCCCACTCAATTCTTGTCTTATTCACTTGTCCTCTTATTTATTTATTTAATTCATTATCCCATTTTAACAAAATTTTACTCTTGGCTTAATCAATTTGGTGTCGGGCCACATTAATACATCATTGCTTATTAATGCAATCAATATACATCTTATAAATGCAGTCCATTGATAGCTTCGTAGATGTTTAAACTTTGAATTTTTCATATGACCATTAAACTACTTTATAAAAAGAAATTGAAATATATGTGACACTGTTGTGGAGCCGGTTACCTCCTCCAGCAACAATATATGATAGGCTTGCTTGTGTTTTAGTCCCTTAACTTTTCCAAAGTTGCGATTTTGGCCCCCTAAGAAAAAAAACTATAAAACAGCCCCTTAAGTTTTGCAACTGTAGCAGTTTTGGCCTCCCAAGGCAAAATAAAAAATAAAAAAATAACACGAGGCACCTCACTTAGGGTGCCACGTCAGCGTAGACCGAGTCAATATCAGCCTTGGAGGCCAAAACTGAAAAAGTTGCAAAACTTAGAGGACTGTTTTGTAGTTTTTTTCTTAGAGGGCTAAAATCGCAACTTTGAAAAAATTAAGGGATTAAAACTGCAATTAAGCCTATATGATATGGGTCTTAATATCTGATTATGTGATATGGTTTCCTACTGTTACACCTCATTAGGTGGGGGCCTCTACAATGGAAGTGATTGATTAGTTTGATTTAATTGTTATCCATTCGCTCTCGCTGTTCACGTGGGTTGCCCTCGCGGACAAAAATGGAAGAGTGTCCCTCCTCCTATGTTGTTTTCACGTTTAAAATTACTAAACTGAGGCTGCCTGTATATTTTTTTACACAACTAATTTCACATTTTATACTATTAAATATCATGCATATCCTTAGGTCTTAGGTTCTATTCCCTCCGTTTTTAAATATAATCAAAATTGAATTTTTAGGTTCATTCAATTAATGATGTATGTGATCCATAATATGAATTATATACATCATTTTTGTTTATATTTAAAAACGGAGGAAGTATACAATGGTGTTATGAATTACTTAATATGATATTATATACGGTGAATAAAATATACCTATCAAATTATTCTTATGACATTAAGACGAGAAATTCACCCATTGGTCAAGGACTTGGATCTCCCAGAGTTGTTTGCACATTGCAATGGCTCTTAAAACTGTCTGACTTGAGTAAAGTATCAAATTGATATCTTTATTTTGCAAGCCACTTTTAAATTAGTTTATAACTCTATGCATACATTGAACTAATTTTTGTCTATATTAAAAGTTTATTAATTAAGTCTCTCATCATGTGACAAAAATAAAGACTATTTTAAAATATTAATAAAGTCAAAGACAAGGACAAATAAGCACTTAAATGAATTTTTTTAACAAAGACAAAGACTATTTTAAAATATTAATAAAGTCATGAACTAATTTTGAGAATAACTTACAAAATCATAGACTAATTTGATATGTGCGGTTATTGTAGAAGATTTAAATCTCGTTGGCTGACGGTCATTGTATCTTGAATTTCGTGACATAATTTTTAAAAGGATTTGGTGTAAAACCTTTTAGAGTAATGATATTTGAACAACTATTTTGGTACAACTTTTGAGACAACCTTGTTTTCTCTCTTCTCATTGGTAAAAAACAATGGAGAGAGAAAAAAGAAAAGAGGAAATAAGAAGATAATGTGAGTATGAAAGAGAAAGTTGTACAAAAATGGTTGTACAAATATCATTTCTCAATCTTTTATTTCTTTTTCAATATATTTGCTTCTTAGGAATGTTTCTCACTCCTTTTTAAAATGAGTTATTATATATGAACACACTTTAATTTGCATACACTCACTTAACACCACTTACATGGACTTTTCATGTGAGACACCTCTGTTGTGTGTAAGTGTGAGTTATATGTCCCACATCGGATAGAAAAGTAGAGGTTGAACACTTTACAAGTGAGAGGATCCATAAACACATTGCCTTAAGGTTTTAGGTAAGAGTGTGGTGTCTCTCTCACTTGTGTGGTTGCTCTGCCTGAATATGGGTGGTCCCCCGAGCTCCCCTCGTGATTTAAGTCTGGTATCAGAGTCATGACGAAGGGTTCGACCGACTCCTTGTGTTGAAAGTCCTCCTGACCAAGGGTGTTCAGGCGACGAGTTCTGTTGTGAGCGGAGACAACGACGATACAAGCAACTGTGTGCAGATGAAAGAGCTTCCGCTTGAGGGGTAAACATGATGAATTTTGATGGACTCACACTTAAGGAGGAGATTTGTGTGCAAATGTGAGTTATATATGTCCCACATCGGATAGAAAAATGGAGGTTGAACACTTTGTAAGCGACATGATCCATAAACTCACTGCCTTAAGATTTTGAGTAAGAGTGTGTTGTCTCTCTCACCTGTGTGGTTGCTCTACCTAGACGTGGGTGGTCCCCCGGGCTTCCCTCGTGACCCAACAGCTCAAAATAAAAAATCAAATAAATTAAGAGATATTCATACGGTAAATGAGGTGTATATGAAACATTTTCATTTTCAAATAATCTAGTGCGTGTGGTGGATAATGATATGTTAATTTGCTTTCTTTGGACGGTGCAGTCGTGTAGACACTTAATATCGTGTTTAAGCGATTAAAGCTTAACCAATCTGAAGGGATTGGGCTACCCCACAACTTGGTTTTGTAGGTAAATGAGGTGTATATGAAACATTTTCATTTTCAAATAAGTTAGTGCGTGTGGTGGATAATGATATGTCAATTTGCTTTCTTTAGGCGGTGAAGTCGTGTAAACACTTAATATTGTGTTTAAACGGTTAAAGGGTTAACCAATCTGAAAGGAATGGACTACCCCACAAGTTAGTCTTATGTAGTCCAACCAACAAACAAAAAGATATATTAAAAAATAAAAGAAAATGTCAAATAACCACACAAGTTTGACTTGTGAGGTACCCTACCACACAATCTTGACATGCGAGATCCAAAATTCTAACCCAAAAGTATGACAGTTTGGAAAGGAAAAAAGAATATGTACGCAATTTGGTATTAAAGTTTTCCAAGTGGAATATATAGTTGGTTGAATCACTCCCAACTCTTCCATGGTTTTTAAATTGAGTTAGTTCAATTCAAATATACGTGACCTAATTGCATGGTCCAACTGAAAACTTATGATCCATCCCCAGTTGAGTACAATTGATGAAGTTCACGTGTTGACGTAATCTTGTGCCGCCTCTTAACTAGATCATGCATGGTCCTCTACCCTTGTTGTTTGGTATTACGTACTATTGAGGATGATTGAAATATGATTATACCCTTACTTACTTCTACCAGCGATTAGATAGATTGAGTTATCATTTTTGACATAATGACATTGTGCTGCTTGACAAATTATCAACCCAACGTGGACAAAATCATTATCATATATGTTCTCACTTTTTTTTTTGAAAGGATATATGTTCTCACTTGAATACTCCATTTTTAGCCGCCGTATAAATAGAAATATAAAAAATTAGAACATGTTCAAACTTTTCCTTTGAAAGATGAATATATTCAAACTTGAACTAAGCAAGAAATGCAAGTTTTTCTGTCAAATAAATAAATAAATGAATAAAAATGTTTGTTAATCTAGACCGTGATATAATGCAATATTAATATATTTCTAGAAAAAAAGATATTATTATATCCATAAATATTTAATAATAATAATAATAAATATTTTCTTATACTTTTCAATATTTTTCTATATGCGTAAATTCAAATTATTTGTCTTGTGATCGTACAAATCTTGCTTCTTTGCTTTTTGAGTCAATGTTAGATATTTCTATTTTTAGTGGTACTAGTATTCAATCAATGTTGTTGTTGGAGTGTCAAAGGACCTAGAGAGACAATGAAGTAAATGTCTAGGATCACAAAAGATCTTAACACTACATATTAACTCAAAACCTTAAGATATTAAAAATATGAATTATCTCTCTTATATATCCAATATTTTATCAATTCTTAGTTGGTGTGAGACTAATCGCTCACAATTCAATTATTTGAGTCACGCACATCATTAGACTACATCCACACTAGGATTCCACTCCTTCTCCCCCACCCAAATCGATCATGGTTCTAATACCATTAATTGGAGAGTTTAGTGGAACATTGGGGGCAACATGGGCTAAACGTTTAGGACCACTAAAAGATTTTGAGGCCACATCAATATTCAAAACTTTAAGGCATTTTGAAACATGAGTCACCTATATTATATATCAAGTACTTCTTCAATTCAATATGACAATTAGTACAATTATAATTTGGGGCGAATGAGGAGCGCCGAGCAGCGTGAGTAGTCCTCCATCTCGCCTCATTTATATCACTAATAGATACGGAATCCTCATAATTTGGGAGGCTAAACAAATATATTGGGGGATGATTAATTGATTATGGAAGGATTGAATAAACTCTTCAAATTCTTTTTTTTTTTGGGTAGTAAAACTCTTCAAATTCTATTAATGTTGTTGTAATACATTAAAAATTAAAAAATATATTAATTATAGACAATAATCTCTCGCCATTTTCTTTATAAAATAACTCTCTCATATCATATGAATGATATCTATCTATATTTTCCTTCGTTTGAAGACCTTCTCTTTCCTCTCCTCCAGATCTCAAATGAAGCCAAAAGAAATATTTTAATGTAGGAACTTAATTGAATGATGTTGATATTTTCTCTCCCCTACCACCGTATACTCCCCTACCGCCGTACACTCTTGTTCCTGCGTTTCCACAGGAGCGATGTAATCTGATTGTTGTGGTCGTTAATACGTGGCTGTGTTATGCAAACTGATGCGAACTCGGTACATGTCGTGGTAAGTTTGGTCTGGATTCTCGTTGATCTGGGTCAACCTGTTTTAATTATGTTATTAGGCACTATCCAGTATGTCCTTCGGCGACTTATGTCGGAGAATTCAGATGGATTTGAGCTCGAAAGGGCTGATAAAGCTGCTGTATTTTTATTGACAGAGGCTATTAGTTCATGAATCTCTCTGTGTTGACAGATGATTCATACACCGTTTCTTAAAAAGCTTTCTCAAAAAGTTGGGTTTGATTATAATTAGGCCTGTCTTGGTTACTTTGGTTCCCCGAAAGGGGCGATTCTAGCTTGTTGTTTTGCAGGGAGTTGATGGATCTTGAATTGTTTCTGTGTTGGCAAACGATTCATACGCCAGCTTAAGATTCACCATTTATTTTGTTTGGATTGGTCGTGCAGCTTGCTGCCATTATTGCAGGGAGTTTATGGTACATGAATTGCCTCCGTGTTGACTGAGGGTTCAATCACCGCATAGAAGACCTTTAATTAGTTTTAGGATTAATTAGAGGTTGATACACTTGTGTGTTGTTTTAATTTTTGGATTACTCGTTTGGGGTCGACTGACACACTTGTGTGGTTTTATTGGGTTAGGTTTATGTCCCCCCAATTTTATTTTTTTATAATTTTCCCCATTTTTTTTAATAATATATATGAGCAATTGACACAAGATTAGAGTAGCGTACCAACTTAGTTGGGCGTTACTCTTTTCTTTTTGATGTCAATTTGCTTTTGTCTTAAAAAAAAATTGAATGATGTTTTTAATTTCTCTTTTGGTAGAATAACAAGAAGAAGACAATATGGTTACACGAGTTATGGGAGAGAAAAACAGAGAAAAAAAAAGTTTTGAAACAAAAGATAATGGAATGAATTGACGGAAACCAACAACTATCAAAACATTTGATCCTTAAGTTTTTCCAATGATTTCAAGGATACTTATTCTCATTTAGTAAAATGCTCAATCAATAGAGATCAAGCTCCGATAACATTTGAAGGTACTGAGAAAACACACACAAAAAAAAAAAAAATTGAATTGTGTTTGCAATCATTTAAAATCTTTTTTCATTTATATTAAAATATGCACCCAACAAAAACATTTAACTTCTAGAGCTTGGTCCAGTCCTCCAGTGAAGCTTCCTCGATCTTGTACCTTTGCAGAAATATAAGATGCAGTAGCATGCTACATGAGTACATTCCTTTGTGAAGCTTACTCAAATTTTTGACCCATGGATTAGCGACGACATTATACTTCTAGGTTAATATTATTAAGAAGAAAAGGGAACCAAACAAAGAATAGGACAAAAAATATAATATATTTTAGAGACCAAAAAAAAAAAGATAGCCTAGCGCCCGTGCATTGCACGGGTTAACACACTAGTTAATGCCAAAATAAAATCCGCCAATTGTAACGTCTAAGGTTGACGAAGATGGGGAGCGGTCGCCAGTGCACAAGACATGACAAAGAATGCCTCATGAAAGCTTCTAGGCAAACAAAATCCACATTGAAATGAGCGTGATCTTGAGATCGTGCATCTATGAGACTGCATGGTTTAAGAAAGACTTATAAAAAATTGTTTGATACTACTCATACCAGCGAGGTGCATCATCTTTTTGGTAGCATGTTCCATGATAACTCCATAGTTAAGTGTGCTTAACTTAGAGAAATTTTGGGATCGATGACTTTTTGGGAAGTGTTGTTTATGCCTTCAATTTGAGATTCTGAGAAAACTCATAATCGTGACACGATTATGAGTGGCGTGACACAATTTTGTTGGCAGAACGTATGGTTCCTGCTGAAGGCAAAATCGTGGCACGATTTGTACAGGCGTGACACGATTGTTGGATAAGGTTGTCGTACCTTGGGTCGTACGCTTCAACCGTGGCGCGATTTTTATAGGCGCGGCGCGATTTTGTCTGTCACTGTGTACTATTTAAGTGTTTCAGCTCATTTTTGAAGGAGAAGGAGAGAGAACTTCAAGAGAAGAAAACTTGGGAAATCAAAGGAGGTAACTTTAGGGTTTAGGGACTTTGATTAGAGTTCTCTTGGGTTGGGAAATATTGTAAACACCTTAGGTGAGTGAAAATCATTTAGTGTCTTGTTCATTGGTGAGATTGGAAAAATGGGTAGAAGTTAGGGTTGTTCTTGGCGAGATTGTTAAAATGGGTAGATCAATCTCCCCCCCAGAGTAGGTCTAGTTGGACCGAACTGGGTGAACATTTCTTGGCGTGTTTTGTTTCTCTTCTCCCTTTATCTTTTGCTTGTGGTTTTGTGCTTTTCACTTTGATTCCTAGATTAGATCTAGGTGTTGTTATTGTTGTTATTGCTTGTGTTTACTTTGATATTGGTTACTACTTTCCTTTGCTCCACACATCATAGTTTGTATTGGTATGAGATTTTGAGTCCGAATTCACAACAGGAAGTTTCCAAGAAAACGTGCGAGTGAGGACAAAATATGTTGAAAAGATCTGTGTTGGTTTGTAGGGTCAATTGACAATACTCAAAGTCATGTGTGATGTTGTAACTGATATCAGAGAAGGCCTCTCCTAGTACGATATGGTTCAGGGACGAACTAAGCGGAAATTGATGGGCATGTAACGACCCTTGGAACCTTTTAGGCAAACAAAATCTACATTTGAATGACAACGATCCTGAGGTCGTATATATGTATGAAACTGCATGGTTGAAGAAAGACTTATAAAAATTGGTCGGTACTACTTTCACCAGAAAAATGCGTCTTATTTTTGGCAGTTGATTCCACGAGAACTCCACAATTAAGCGTGTCTCATCTAGGGCATTTTTGGGACTGGTGACCTGGGAAGTTTTCTAGAAAGTGTGCGAGTGAAGACGAAACACACAGAAAAAACTTTTGTTGATTTACGGAGTTAGTCGGCAATCCTAAAAGGCATCTAGGTTGTCACACCAGTCTTGTTTTGCCACATATGTAAATATGCTAGTAACAAGTAGAATCTGCCAGTAATGTATAACTGATAGAAATTCACAAGTATCGATTGAAAATACGTCTATAATGGGTATATCAAATTCGAAGTCCACCACTAATGCGTAGACTGAGCCAATAATGCGCCATGTTATGCTGGAAAAAATCTATCTATATATACACTAAACTTCAAACTTTCATCTAGAAGAACACATCATTCATTACTTTCACTCACTATAAAATTCTCCAACTCATCTCTATCTTTTTTCTCTTTAACTTCTCGTTGCTCCAATTTCTCTCTATACCAAAGTATTAAAAACGATTTGTCTAGTCCCGTGAACTTAACTCGATTGACAGTGACATTGCATATTATATATGTTTCGAAGTTCGAACCCTAAACATTCAACTTATTCACCTGTTTCATACTCACTAAACTACTTGATAGAGAAAATAAAATTGACTTGTCCGAATCCAATTTCTCCAACTATCGAAGGAGCTGCTAGAGATGATTCACTAGGACCTTTCTAACTTCTCTCAACTCATATCTCACTCTAAAAATTTATTCTTGCCACCACACATCCTCCGCTGTATCATCATCATGTAACATTATCCAATTTTTTCAATCAACAATACTTAAAGATTAAGAGAATTAGATGAATTTACTACTTGTCCCAACCTTTCATTTTCTATGCTATGGCCAACAATTTTTCCTTGCCTTCATTATCTCGCAATCTTGCTATGGATTTCAAACAAGGAAAGACTTTCTTGAGCCTCCTCGAGATTGATGTACACTCCACCTCCAAATTACTATCTTCAAAATTAAGATTAAATATTATGAAATATTAAAAAAAATATGATTTTTTTTATGCAATTAAGGAAATTCTTTAAGCTTTGTATAAAACCAAGTTAATTAGGAATTTATTATAAAATCATAAGAAAATGTTAAAATGTAATAAAATATTATTAATCGTTGTCCAAAAAGTATTGTCAAAGAATTAAATTCTTAAAAAGTTATAATGCATTTTTTTATTGTATTCCATAATTAATTAGTTGAACCCAATGAATCTTGTTTTAGGTGGTTTTATGATGGAATTCTTGTACACATTAGGATAAATATTGACATTTTTTTTTATCTGTATTGTCTTTATCCAAAAACATCTTTATCTCACACACATGTCCACCTCTTTTAGATTAATAAAATTCTAATGAACGAAACAACAATTACAATAGCTTGTGTGTAAAAGATAAAATTTTATCTTAAGACACAAGAATGCTCTTTTCTTTCTACATTGAACATACTATGAATCAATCAATCATCAATGAATAATTAATACGCCACACAACTATTGTTGCGCCCTTTTTTGTCAAAAAAAAAAACACTATTGTTTCGCCCTTTAAAAAAAACTATTATTTCGTGCCACGTGTGCAACTATTTTGTCGTCCCAGCACTCTACAAGTTGCAATTTAGTTCCATACATACGATGATCTTAAACTTTTCCCGATAAATATATATAGATATACTTTGTACCAAAAAAGAAAATATATAGATATACTTTTTTTACAAGAATATATAGATATTTGTCATTTTAAATTCAAAATATCAAGAAATATTTCATTTGAAGGTTCGTTGGTTCTAATCTCTATTTCTTTATCAAAAAATAAATATACCAACATTATTCTTTTAATTTCGATAGAAACATTTCAATAACCATTTTTTAAGGGACTTTAATCACATATTTGTTTATTAACATATTATGACAAATTTTAATAACAGCATGTTGGTTGGTGTGAACGTGCCGCTGTCCTTCGTTGTCGAGTGGGGAAAGTGCCGTTTGTGTATTTGGGTCTTTCGATCGGTGGTGATTCGCGTCGTTTGACTTTTTGGGGACCTCTTCTGCGTAGCATTAAATCAAGATTGTCTGGGTATAATAGTCGGTTCTTATCGTTTGGAGGCCGGTTAGTTCTTCTAAAGTATGTCTTGACCTCTCTACCTGTCTATGCTCTTTCCTTCTTCAAAGCTCCGTCAGGTATAATTTCTTCCCTTGACTCTATTTTTACTAAATTTTTTTGGGGGGTTGTGAGGATCATAGGAAAATTCCTTGGGTCAGTTGGACCACTATTTGTTCTCAGAGGGAGGTTGGAGGGTTGGGGGTGCGGAGGTTGAGGGAGTTTAATGATGTGTTGTTAGGAAAATGGTGTTGGCGCTTATTGGAGGAGAGGAGTAGTTTATGGTACAGGGTCTTGGTGGCGAGATATGGTGAGGAGGATGGGAGGTTGGGGGCCGGAGTGGTTCCTCTTGGTGGCGAGAGATCGCTAATATTAGGGATGGTTTAGGTGGAGTAGGAGGCAGGTGGTTTCAGGAGGGTGTATCTCGGTTGGTGGGAGACGGGGCAGATACCTTATTTTGGCATGACGCGTGGTTAGGTGCCGTACCTTTTTGTGTGCACTTTAGGCGCCTTTTTGAGCTTACGGTTGATAAATCTACCACGGTTGCGCATATGTTTTCTAGAGGGTTGGAGATGGAGGAGGCGGTTGTGGGTGTGGGAGGAGGAAATGTTAGGGGAGTGTATTATTTTACTTCGTAATGTTTGTTTGCAGATTAATATGAAAGATACTTGGAAATGGCATATGGATACCTCTGCCGGTTATACAGTTCGTAGTGCTTATCAGTTATTGACTACTCAGGACACCCCTCAGGTGGAAGGTGCTGATGCCCTAGTCTGGCATAAACATGTTCCGCTCAAGGTCTCAATTTTCGCTTGGAGGTTGGTAAAAAGTAGGTTACCTACACAGGCAAACTTGGTGCATCATGGTATCCTTTCAGATGCGGTTGCTGGTTGTTTATGTGGGTGCGGCGATACCGAGACATCTCAGCATTTATTCATCTCTTGTGATTTTTATGGTACCTTGTGGTCTCAGGTTCGATCTTGGCTTGGTGTGTCAGGTCCAGACTCCTTTACCGTATCAGATCATTTATATCAGTTTACTCATTCAGCAAGTGGCGGACGAACAAAATGCTCTTTTATGCAACTTGTGTGGTTGATTAGTGTGTGGATCATCTAGAATGACCGTAATCAGAGATTGTTTAACAATCTGGGTAGCTCCATTGACCAGTTGTTGGACAAAGTAAAGTTGTGCTATCTTTGGTGGCTAAAAGCTAACAATGTTGTATTTGTTTTTGGTTTCCATTTGTGGTAGTCAAGTCCTTTGGCTTGTTTGGGATTTGGCCAATTTTTTTATTGACATTATTCTTTTGTAATTATTTGGGAGCTCCTCCGCACTCCTTGTGCTTGGGCGAGCTCCTTCCTTGTTAATATATAAGTTCCATTTTTTATTGTCCAAAAAAAACATATTATGACAAATCCTTCAAAAAAAAAATATTACGACAAATATACTCCCTCCCACCTTAATTAGAGGAAAAGTTATTGAGTATTTGGTCTAAAATTTGAACAAAATACACAATTTTATTTGACATGTTTTTGTTTATAATTAAGACAAAGATACTAATTTGATTCAAGGTATATGCCTTTGTACATGTTTTGAATTGAGATTACCTCCTTATGTCTACATAAACAACATATTAATATCAAACAAGGTGTGAATTATTTTTCCTTAAAAAAAGGTGTTAATTATTTTAAACGTTTTATCCTCTTCAATTGCACATTGACTTGAACGTTACAATATTTTTGTAAGTACATCCTCCATAACAAATTTTTGTATGGATTTCGACTAAAACCTTTGTCGAGGAAGCTTATTTTGATGAAACCTCCATGATTCCTTTGTAGATCCACCTTCATGGAAACATTACTCTATCTTTCTTGACAATTTGTGTTATTTGCCAAAAAGAGTACATGTAAATAAAAAAAAAGTTTTAAATGTTATTATTGTTTTCTTCTTTCAAAAATTTACTACTATTATTAGTTTTTTTTTCTACTTATTATTATTTTATTTTATTACAAGTTTGCAATCCAAACACTCTATCTCTGCGCCTATTTATTCTCTCACATTTATAGCACTTTTTTTTAATAATAATCTTATTATTATCTTATAATTTTAATGTGATAGAATTTGAAAGCCAACTAACACACACCTCTTTTTCTTTTTCTATTCTTTTCTTTTTCTTTTCTCTTTCTTCATCACAAGACCAAAAAAAAAACCTCTCTTCTTCTCTTTGTCTGATTTTCTCTCCAAACCAAACCAGAGAGCGACCGGCGAGCATAACAACCTCGCCGGAGATTCGCCTCTACTCTTCCCATTTTCTCTCTCTTCAACTTCACACAATTCAGATTATTTTTTCTCAAAAATGAACCTTTAATATCAAAATTATTCACCTTTTTTCATTTTCTTTGTGATAAAATATATCTGATATTGCAATGTGGAAGGAACAAGGTTTTTGTTGGACCAAACATCATGAGATCTTTTGTTTCTGAATTCCTTATGCTGTAGACGGTTTTTGAGATTTAGTTTTGTTTTGTTTTTTGCTCAATTCTATGGTGAAACATTGATAAGGAAGATTTTTTGATTTTTCTGCTAGCTTGGTTTTGTTCGAATTGTTAACAAGGTGTGAATTTATCAGCTTCAAAATATTCATGTTTTTTTTGGTGGTTTGGTTTTTATGTCTGTTTGGGTTTTTGATCAGGAATCTCTTCATGTTCATGTTTTTGATCTGTTAATGTTGTTTAGATTGGACCCTTTATGAAAAAAAATTGTATTTTTTGTTCTTGATCTGTTTGTTTTTATGGTTTTTCTGTGAAATTCTCTCTCTTCATGTCTGATTTTGTGATAGAACCGATGTGGAACATTGTAAGCTTCATCTAGATGATTTTTTTTTTTTATTTTTCATAACAAAATAGAGAATTTTGCAAATTTACAAAGATTGTTTTGTTTCAATTTTCTATAAATATTGTTTTTGGCAATGAATTAGGTAGTTGGTAGGTAAGAATTCTGTGCTGTCCTTTCCTTCTGGTAGTGTTTAGTTGAAGGTACAACTATATTTGTCCTAATTTTGCACTAATCTCTCTGAATTTTGCAATTGAATCTAGAAATAGAGCCTCTAAATAGGATTTCTTTACTGTATTATTTTTTCTACTATCCTTTTTTGTTTGAGAGTATGGGTTGATGTTAGTAGAGGTCTAATATAAATGTTACTTTTTGGGTGAGAAATGATCTCAAGTTCTGTTTATGCCCAATGTCACCTTTTATTTATTGTTTTCTGTTATTTCCTTTTTCAAGCATGTGACCTTGAATTTTTCAACAGATGATGATGAGTAGAGTTCAACAAAGCTAGCAAGTGAGGATATAATTCTGTATCATTTCTCTTTCTATAATTTCTGGATAAGCTATAGGATGCCTTTTGAAATAATGAACCAGAGGGGTGTTACTGCTTCATCCCATCTTTATGATGATGTTTCCTATGCTTCTGAGGTAATTATTTTCCGAATTGTCTCATTTTGGTTTTATCACATTTTTTTACAATCCAAGACTTGACTGTTCTTTTATAAAATTGTCAACCGACTTCTCGATCTCATGTACTTCATAGCCTCAATGTTATTGCCTTTTTTTTCTAAACATGTCTTGGACTTTTCATGTGCAGAGGAATGTTGGATTAAGGAAGCCAAAATCTATTCATGATGATTATCCACAAGGTGAGGTCAATCAACTCATTGTTTGTTCAATAGAGTCCTATATCTCATTATTTGTTCAATAGAGTCCTATATGTCATGCTGGTTTCCTACTATGTCATTAACACTCCATATATATATATATATATATATATATATATATATATATATATAAAAAAAAAAAAAGATATA
>Ga0315915_1003434_pt1 | contig 20073 bp, 7 predicted proteins | sample MpolbnodulesMG_FD_207738 | JGI IMG/M metagenome (GOLD analysis project Ga0315915, IMG submission 207738) | Medicago polymorpha root nodule microbial communities from Los Angeles, California, United States - branched nodules | ecosystem: Host-associated > Plants > Roots > Nodule | place: USA... | reverse complement strand
AATATAATAACTTGCAATTGAAGTAAAATAATTCTAAAAGGAAATAATATTTAAATAAAACTAAATCAAATATAAATAAAATAGACTTAAATAACATATTAAAAACACTAATTTATTGACTCATCATCTATATTGGCGAGGAAGTTGGGTGCACAATTTCTAGAAGGAAGAGGCCAAGATTTTTGGATATTGGCCGTCATGCATTGTTGTCGCGGCTATACCCTATACTTTATGCATATTAACTTGGTCTCGCGTGTCACAGTGAAGCAAAGCTCTTCTCCTTCGACGCCATTGAAGTATTGATGCTAGAAGTTTAGTAAGTATTTACAATTTGTGAACTGTTAATAGTGATGATTTTGTATATGTAAACTTGGTATGTATAAAGCTTTAGTGGTACAGTGAACTAAAATCTTTTAATAAGATTTGTGTGTGTTGATATTAAGTGTATATCAATAAAAATAGGATCTCTGATATTGATTATATACTGTATGTTTTCTTTTATTGAATTATATGGCCTTAAAAAATTGCTCATGGACTCTACCCTATTTGGTTAAACAGCAAAAAAAAAAAAGTATTTTTTTTTTAAATTGAGATGGATATCACATCAGGTTGAATTTGTGCCGATGTGAACTACATGTATTTCCCTCGGTGTATGGGTTATAACCGATGTGAGAACCTCAACATGTATATATTTTATACAAAATTCACATCGGGTTTATAATAACCTGATGTGGAAAATCATCTATCACATCGAGTATGTATCCGATGCGAAACATTCTCGACATTCAACATCATCTTTAGTTACATCGGGTGGGACCCGATGTGAAAAGTCAGTTTCCACTGATGTTAAATGTCATTTTTGTAGTAGTGTAAGTTGAAAGACATATATCATAGTTTATCTTTATAATGCAATCATATAAGATTTTTTTTTTTACTATATCGTAGTGGTATAATAATAAGTTGTTTGGTTTTTTTATCTTGGAAGCTCATATTCTTTTCTATTACAGTTAGAGTCATTTATGCTTGATGTCAATATTACTCATAAGACAGGTTGCAATAAGTTCAATTATTAGGATATGATAAATTTTTGGTGGTTTTGTCTTTTTCATCTCTTGACCATGTTTTTCGAAATTAAGCAATGTGACCTAACTGCTAACTTTTACGTTCCTATTTCTTATTTACGGTCTCCTGATTTATTGAAAAGATAATCCTTATGGTGTTAAATTAGTTTATCTTGAACTTTCCTATCAGACCTCCATTTCTGAAATTTTATTTTAACTTTTTTGGTCAAAATTGTTTTAACCAACGGTTTGATTCACCTTCTTGTCACTTTGCTTAATTTATATTTTTGTTTGTCTATTTTTTTATCCAATTGATGTTTATGTTACTATGTTTATTTAATCATTTAAAAAAAAGACATTATGTGTAGTAATAAAGGGTGATATTTTTTGTAACTTATGCTTAATTACATTAATATTAGTGATTATTTGATAGAATAAGAATGGGAAATTTATGTAAGAGTTGCACAATCACAATTCTAACCTAAAATTAGATAGCATATAAAAGAGAGTGAGAGTTTTTTGTGTCATATCAACACTGTTCTAGCTTAAAAACACATCCAAGCTTTCAAAATTCTAAAGACACATTTCAATATTAATATGCTTTAAAGATCATGGATACATGTTCGACCTAATACACTAACTTAAATAAATGCTTTTTAGTAACATTTAAAGGTAGCACATCATGTATTCTAGCTTAAGATAACTCAAATTACAAACACAAATAATTGCTCACAATTCCACCACTCTCATAGATATAATACATGTAGATGACTTAGCGAGACATATGATTGCCTTAAAAAAATGGTAAACTCTACCAAACTAAGTTACTCTAAACATAAATCAACGTAACTTATGATATTCGAGAAAACTTCAATTTATCTGGGTTTGAGATGATATTCCATGCAATATACAACCTTCTCCAATATCACGTAATCAAACAAAAAATATTTTTATTTATAAATATTGATCATAATTCATAAAAAAATGTCATCACGATATCCAAATACGTTCTATGAAAATGTGAGATCACCAAATATCCAAATCAATGTATTTCAAAAGAAACTAAATACAAAACTAAATTTGAGAGAACGACTTTCATGTAAAGACCATGAACAAACTAATTCCAAAAATATATTACACTTCCAAAAAAAAAATCAACTATTTTTAAAAGGATTTTCAATAATAAATCATTAGGGAAAAAAACTTTGATTCAACTATCAAAAAGGCCATCAACAAATAGTTTTGAAAATAAAGAAAACTATTCAAATAAACTAATAGATATAAAAGTACATCTTAAAAATTCATAAGACATAGAACTAAGAGAAACCCCACTCACATAAAAAATTGACACCATTAGCAATCACACCTCTCTCTATTGTTATGAATAAAACTTGAAAAATAAAACCGCATTAGTCTAAAAAAATTGTGTTCTCTATATATAATCTTCTATGCTATATATATATGTGGCATATATGAACTTATTTTTGAGAAAGCATATCATCCAATTTATGGACCAAAAATGTAAATCCAAACACAAAAAATAAAGGTAAATGAAACTAAAAGGAGAACCACATCACCTTAACAAAGTAGAAAAGCATAAATGATCAAGGTAGTAGAGCTGGGCAATCATACATATGATAAGATGGGGCAAGATTTTATTGGAAAAATTAAAACGTTCATTTTTTAGAGTTTCCAATATAATCAATAAAATTTAATAATTTTAATGTTCTTATAATGTTAGGACTGACTTTTCATTAATTTTTTTTTTTACATTTTGAACAGTGTCTACGTTTTTTTATGTAAACATATGGATTTAATGAACCAAAACAAAATGGTTCTCACGTTCATTTTAGAAGGCTAAACATCCATTTTCACATTTTGGAATATAATTAAATGGAATTGTTAGAATTAGGGAAACTCATGAGTTTGTGATTTATTTAATTTAATTCTTTAAAGATATATAATAAGCTAGAAAGCCAAGTTGTTAATAGTATGAGAAGCTTTTTTAGATGTGCCACATAGGCATAATTCTAACTCTAGAATGAGTCAAGTTTCTTTTACAAAGATATATAGATAGATGATAGTGGACAATTAAATCTTTCACAACCTGAAAACTAGTTCATCATGAGAAAGGTTAAAATATATCTCGTCTTGATCCTCATAATCTAATCCAGATTCTGCATCAGAAGATATTGTAGCCATCAGAGCCAAATTTGTCCTTAGAAACATTTATTTATTGTCATATTAGCCCTTTAGGTCTTCAAAGATCATTGTAATATTTTCATCAACGATCATCTATTTTATCTCTATATAAAGGACCAAATTTGATTGAAGAAGGTTACAACACCTAAGCGCGTAATCAGGTATATACAAAATCTAACTTGTTCATATATAATATTATAATTAGATACATACTTGCTTATAGTATATACGTTTCATGAAAAATTCAAAAGAAACATCTGTAAGGGATACACTTAAGTGTAATATGCTTAATATCTATTTACTCCTAGAGTTTGTGTAAACACTATCTCTTTAAAAGAACTTGTCATTGTATATCTCGGAACTGAGATTAGAAAGTCCTATAGGTTAGCGAAGGAAATATAAGACAAGGTTGTGCATTTCTTTCCCTTATCTCTATACTTTCCGCTACTATTTGTGTTTTCAAAAGAGTTGCAAAAGTGTCAAACACAACTTAAACCCCTTTCTTGTGTTTTTCTCACTTTCAGTTACCGGTGGATACAAGACGGTTGCAACAAAGGATTTGAAGAAATATGTTGAGAATCACTAACCACCCCTCCTTCCAACACCAATGATATGTCCGAAAACAAAGATTATTAAGGATGATTTGGTTACGATGCCCATTCGATGGTAGATCAGTAGAGTGGAGAAGATGCTCCGATGAGTTTTTCGATGAAGGTTACAGTGAGGGGTGGCGGTACCTGCAAAATGAAAACACACTCTGACGCCCAAATCAATATTTAAAGGGTGGTTTCAAGATTATGTTATTGTGTACCTGAGGTCCGGTCCGGAACAAAACTAAACTTTAACGAATTGAAATGGCTGACCATTTGTTGTTGATTTCCATGATTTCTTACCAAGGTGTGGATGATCACAATTTCTAATTAAATTTTATAAATTTCCCAGGTTCTTGATCTAGTGTTGAACATTTTGAAATGAAAAAAAAATCATATTTAAACTAAAATATAAGAAATTAATTTAGTGGATGTGTATTTCTTTAATGGCTTATAAAAATTATTTTAAAACGGGACAAGATACACTCCATTACAATATTTGAATACAATCTTAAAAGGAAAACAAAGGGTGTGTTTAATAAAAGTAGCCATAAGTTAACTTATAGCTCATAAGATAGTTGATACCGAAATTATATTGCTAGTACTAATTAATCACTCGAAAAAACCTGAAGCCGCGACTTCCACAATGGTACCCATAAAACTAGTAGGATCCATTAAAACAACGTCGATTAGTAGCTTCACCACTAATTTGCCGGTAAATTTCATGATAGCACGCTTTCTCCCTTTTGACCTCTTATTATTATTCAAACTTTGAAGAAACATATCCTTGAAACACTTCACATGAACACAAATCCTTCCATCAGAATTAACTACATATGACCAACCTTCAAATTGGTTCCTCGCAACATGGATATCCTTACAATGAAAACACTTCGATGGAACATTATCACGCAATGTCATTAAAACTTTTCCATCTTTATCACAAAATTTATCTTTCAGCTTCAAACAACAAGGGTGTAGAGCATAGTTTGTTTGGGAACAATGGTAGAAAAACCTAACAAATCTTTTCCACAAGCATCGCAAAATTCACCATGTCTTGCTTTCTCAATCTTACATAACTCAAAATTGCATTTATTGAAAAATGGATGAACGGCGTGTGTATCACATTCAGCAATTGCAATTACACATTCTGGATGGAGGATGTAATTGCAATTGCTGTTTTCACAGTGGAAACTAGATCCATAACCTAACTCTTTACAACCACTGCACATGTATGAAGCAGATTCCACAATGTTACGTTGTAATGTATGTTGATGATCCATGTCTTGTGACTTTTGCTAAATATTTTAACGAGGTTTCAAGATTTATTTAGGTAGTAGAATAATATTGTGTTAAAATGCTTTTCAAAACATTACTATTTATATTCCAAAATGTAACAATATTAGAAGACTTTTGGTTGACTAGTTAGCAAATACTTTAGCCAACATATAAGACTATTCTTCATATTATTATTATTGTTATTTATTTTTTTAAGAAAATACTATTCTTTCTTTTGTAAAAAAAAAAATTATTCTTCGTAATATTATTATTTGAGTCATGTTGTGCCCTTAAGGCACATCTTAAACAACCTAAAAGTAGAAAAAATTTCTTAAATTTTGTGCTTTCAACTAATGAAAAGTAAAAAATTAAATTCAAATGCATTAATTACAACAAAATATTTCTATTTTAACTCAATAACTTACACCCTCCGATAACTATTATAAACAAAAATTTACATGTTATATTCATTCAATTAATGATGTATATGGTCTTTATTAAAAACCACATACATCATTAATTGAATTTTTGAATAAATCTAAAATGTAAATTTTTCCTTATATTAATGACCCGAGGGTGTATGTCTTAAGGCAAGTTAACATTTTCTTTATTATTTTTAAAGAGTATTCTTCATATTATTATTATTATTGACGAGCCAGCAAATAGTTAAGCCGGCATATAAGACTTTTCTTCATGGATGATTGTACTGAATTACTCGAATTAAATGTCGTAGAGTACATGGTTGTAAGAAAGGACTTAACACTACTAGTGAATATGGTCAAAGATCCTTTTTAAAAAAAGGACTTGGTTTACTGCCACTAATCTGAGCATGACCTGTGACTATCTCAAATCAATGGACTTATTTTATTTTCTTTTTAAATACTCTCAGAGTCTTTATATATAAGTTTCGTTTGTTTTTCTTAATATTTTTTAAGAAAAAATGTTATTGTAGTTAATGTGTCTATTTAATGTGTTAATATTTTAAATTGTCATTTGTTTATTTGTGTGTTAATTTTGATTTTTTTATATTTTAAGATAAGTTAGTGGTAAGCGATGTGTTTAAGAAAAAAAATAATAAATGAATCTAATAATTTGAAAACAAGTTTATATCTAAGGAAAATTTTTTAGTCGAATATTTGTTTATATAGAAACGGATGGAGTATTCGATTGACGTTAATCAAAGACCTTACTCCATCCATTTTAAAATGAGTGTCGTTTTAACACAAAAAAAATTAAAATAAATATCATTTTCAGTTTCCAATGCAATAATAATTTTTTTCTCAATTGTACCTTTCAATTAATATTATATACACTACTTTCAAATTATTATTTTCTCTTTAATAAAAAACAAACCAATAGTTAATTACGATAATTTAGTAAAATAACATCTCTCTTTCTTTTAATTAATGTATTTTTTAATATGTGTGTAAAAATATTAAACGACGTTCATTTTAAAACGGTAAGGAGTAGCTGTAAAGCATAAATGTGTCGTACACATTTTGAACCAACACATTAGATGTTCAAGCAGCACTATTAAGCGAGACAATCAATGATTATATCAAACTAGTATGGTGCCTATAAATCCCTATTTAGAAAATAATTTCGTTTTAGAGATTAATTTTTATGTATTGATAGTATAAATTCATTTACATCTAACTAATCACGTCAATTTTTTTCATTTTGCGATATTTTAGTATGGACTCGACGAAGGAGGCTTTGCGTTGAATCTAAACGATAAAACAAAAATACTTTTGATTTTATTTTATAGAAATTCTTAGGTGAACACTCACCTAACATGTCATTCTTACACCCAACCAATTAAAACCCAACACCTCATTAAAATAATTAAAAATAAATAAAAAATTAGGGGTGGTGGTGCTGATCAGTTAAAGAAAGTGGGGAGAGGATAGAAAGAAAACGTCAGAAATAATAAGAAAAAAAAATCTGATTTTAAATTTTTTTTATAATTATTTTAATGAAGTGTTGACTTTTAATTAATTGCGTGTAAGAATGATGTGTTAGGTGAGAATTCACGTAAGAATTTCTCTTCATTTTATCTGAAGGAATAGACTTTCTATTCTTTTACTTAGCCGGTTGCCAGTTTTAAGAGTCCTCAATAATACCGACGTGAACCAATCATAGTGCGAGTGTCCAAGAGAGAGTGCTTGAGCTTACCATTCCTCTATTTGAATACTTGTAAAAAGTTTTATATGTTACTAGGGTTTTTATTATTAACTATATATACTTAAGGAAAGTTTTATGAAAGCAACAGGATTGTAAAAAGTTTATTCATCCGTCTATTCCAATTTGAGCAAGTTCTATGCCAATTTGTATAGACAACGGAATTTTTTGATAAGTACTAATTTAGCTACCTTTGATCCAGATTTTTTGTTTTTAATGAAGAGATATTGTGATTCTTGGTTTAATAATATGGTCAATATCATTTTTGTTATTAAGTTCTAGAATGAGATTTTATCTTATCATTAGATAAGATAAATAAGGAACTTGCAGATTTTGGTTTACCAATCAATAATCTTCTATCGAAAATCAGTAACAAGAAAAAACAAAATAAATAAGCGTTGTTGTATCGTTAAATCATAGATGCACAAAGATATGTTTATGATAGTATTTTCTTACAACTCAATTGTTCCTTATTATATCTACCAAAATTATCAAATTACAAACAACCGTTTTAAAAAAATAGACACAAAGATATGTTAAACTATTACTCAGATGCTCTCTATGAAGCATGCCAAAAAGGGAAGATTGTGAAATGATCTTTTAAAATAAAAATCATTGTCTCCACCTCCAGACCTTTAGAACTTCTTCACAATTATGTGTTTTGACCATTGCATACTGAATCAATCAGTGGGAAGAAATATGGACTAGTCATAGTTGATGACTATAGTAGGTGAGCTTGGGTAAAGTTTCTCATAACTATATATGAGGCATATGATGTGTTAAGCCACTTCTGCATACAAGTGTTAGAACCTGTGATGGGGTCTGCTACAATAACTTGACTAAGAAGAAGATGAAGATGAACATGATGAAGTGTGCTCATAAATTTCAAAGCGTGTGTGGGACACGCTAACCTTTAGGTTTGATTCGCCCCCACCTGTTATGCCAACCAGATGCAAAAGGGTTGTACCGGTGAATCCCCTCTTCAGGATACGATGGAATACTTGACGTGACTTGCACATTCGCACCAAGCGTATTGACAATGGTAGTTTACATAATAAAGTATTGTCAATTTCTTTTGTGCATTAGAGAAAAGAAAGAATGATTTAGTATAATTTTCGGCGTAATTTTGACTCATAAGAATGTGATTTTCTATGTCATTTTCTGACCTTTTCTGTATATTTTTTCTGCCTCCAAGGTGTCTATATTTAAAGAGAAACTTATGTCCTTCGGTGAAGGGAAATAACTCATTGAAAGATTTTGTTCATGAATGATTACATTGCTTCAATTGTAAAGCATTAAACCTTTTCTCTAAATGTGAAATCAACCATTTTAAATGTGAAACAAATACATTATATTTTGAATTCCATCATTGAGTCTATTTTTTAAAAAAGGTTTCTTGTAATTTGATAATTTTGGTAGATATAATGTAACACCACATTTTCAAAGCGGAACTAAAAGTACTTTTCTTTTAATGCGGAAATATGTCGAAGGACTTTTCATCCATACACTTAAAATCTGATATAAAACTTTCAAAGTTAAAATAAGCTTTACAATTAAAATCTTAAATCAGAATTTGACTTCAAGGAACGTTTGGATTTACAACTCTTTGATAGATACAAAATTAAGGTAAATCCCTAGACATAGATTGTGACTGACTGTGATCCGGCTTCAAGTTCTTTGAATAAGAAAGCTTATACCTGTAAAAATAAAATCAACATGGAGTGAGATATTTATTATCTCAGTGAGCTTCCCAAATGGGATAAAATACTTGTCATTGAACAAGATTTTCAAATTAAAAGCATAACTCAATATAGAGTAATTCAAACAAATTGATTTGAAGACGTCGAACAATACTCACATTATCATTCATACACTTAATTTTTCAATTAATATGTATATCTGGATTACTGAAAGTGGGAACTCCAGCAACCTAAACTAATTGACTGGTGAATATGATGACATTAAAACAGTCATGACAAGTCAATTATCCTTAATAAATCATTTGGTAAGGCGGAGATAGATTAACTCCGATAAACAGTGCCCTGTTTACCCCTTCACGTCCCGTCATAGACGGAGAATCCACCTAGCTAGGGTAAATCCCATTATTCCCACTTAGATATTTCATATACATCAGATAAATAATATAACGATGCATAATGACATTCATACTTGAAGGTATGCCTTTAAATTTTAAAGTCAATCTATACCATTTATCATATCATCATTTCAACTTCATGTACACTTAATTCAATAACCTCATACTAAACATAATTGTCTAGTTATACTAGATTTCTCACAAGATGTATTAGTGTGACATTTAACATACATAACACAGTGTAATACACATAACACATGACACTCAAGGAGATAACTTCCTTCAACATACTTGCTAGCACATTTTTACAAGAAATAATCCATAATTAACCGTATGAATTATAGTTTTATTTCAATTCTAGTCTCTCACAAGGTCATTACCATTTTAAAGCACTAACAATTCAACAAGTAAGAAAACACCCATACATTTACTTACTCATCAATAACTTAGGATTTTAGGTTTAAACTTTCATATATTATCATTTAAGACCTCTTAGGGAATCATATAACTTAAAAGTATACATAGAAGACATACCAAAATTTTTCTGCAGAATTATCTCTAATTTAAATCTACTTACGACTCATGAAATGAACTCATAAATTATCGTAAAATTTAATAGAGATAGACGTCCCTCTTGTTAAGACAGTGCAGTTGGTCCCATATCAAAATTCAATATAGATAATTCATTAAAAATCATGCAATCGGATATCAAGAACTGTAATTGATAGAAACTATGAATGGACAGTCATTTGAAGTCTGGAAATTTTATATCTTTTACTGAATTTAGGAAACTTACATATAATCACAATTCAATTGGTCCCATATTAAAATTCGAAGCCAATAAATTATGAAAATTCATTCACTGTAACTGTTTTAAGTAGTAACTTTCAGAATTTCATGTTTTCTTTTGAAAATCTCTCTCAAATCTAAACATGTCAAAAACTTCAAACAACAAATCATTTATCATTAACAAATTATTCCACCAAATTCAATATCAATACAGGAGATTTTCCTTCAAAATCATATAACACAGAAGAATCATAAAAATAATGCATGTTCATATAATTCTACTCTCACTATTCTTATTACTCAATTTCATAAAACCCTAAAATTTCTTTTTTCCACAAATGAAAACCTAACTCTAAGTTCATCAAATTTCTACATGCATGAGGAAAAGGGAAAGGGAAACCCACCTCTAAACTTCCATTAAGATGATGTTGAGATGTTACTCTTTCTTGTTCTTCCTCCAATCCTTGATTCTTCTTCATCTTCTTGTGTTTTCCCAATTTTCTCTTTACTTCTTAAAACCCTAACATCTTCACTTCTCCTTCTTCAATAATTTCTCAAGGTCTATCTCTCTCTTTCTATGGTTCTTACTCAATTAATGGAATTGAAAGACATACTGAAGATAGAATTTTGGATTGCATGTAAAATTGCCCAGGAAAGGGAGAAAGGGTTTTTCTCTTACTTTTGTTCTGGTTTGATCGTACAAAGGGAGAGGGAGAAGGAATGATTGAATTGTAAGAAAATACTATCATCAACATATCTTTATGTCATTTAACGATACAACAACGCCTATTTATTTTGTTTTTTCTTATTACCAATTATCGATAGAAGATTATTGATTGGTAAACCAAAATTTGCAAGTTCCTTAATTATCTTATCTAATGATAAGATAAAATCTCATTCTAGAACTTAATAACAAAAATGATATTGACTATATTATTAAAGCAAGAATCACAATATCTCTTGATTTCAAACAAAAAATCTTGATCAAAGGTATCTAAATTAGTACTTATAAAATAATTCCGTTGTCTATACAAATTGGCAAAGAACTTGCTCAACTTGGAATAGACAGATGAATAAACTTTTTACAATCCTGTTGCTTTCAAAAAACTTTCCTTGAGTATAATTAATATTAAAAACCCTTGTAACATGAATAAACTTTTTACACCTACAAAAATAAGAGTAAAATAGTCTACTTAACTTGGGACGGAAGTCAAAGTTGCGTTTGTTACATAAATGGCTCTACGGATGGACCGTGACCCTTTTATAAAAATATAGAGTTGTGCACCATAATATCAAATTATATATAATTTTATAAGTGAATTATAATCCCATGCTTGGCAGTAAGTTTAGTCCATCTATAACATACAACTAATGATTTAATTTGTATATATCAATCCTAAAAAATCTTTTACACATATATCCGATCAAATTATACCATAATACCACTTTTAAGTTAATTAGTTACTAAAATATCGCAAAATATAAAAAAAAATTAACGTGATTAATTTTTTTTTTTGATAAGCAGGGAGAAAGACAGAACCCTGAACTAGGTTGGCACCTCAGGAAGCCTCCATCCTATGCCCGCCAAACTCTAAAGTTTTATTAAAAAAGGGGGGAAAATATATACAAGGAGAGGGAGGACTAGGCCAAAACCCTCAAAGAAAAATCAAAAGGAAACATAAAAAACGACTATGAAAATCGATAGTTGGGCAAGCCAATTTTGTCTCGATAAAAATTCATATGCAACTCCGCTAGATGCGTGTCTAACCAAACAGAACCCTGAACTCGGACATTCCAATATAACAGATTCATTGGGCAATTGGAGGATGACCACCCTTTTCACGAGTTTTATAATGCGGCTTTCGAAGGACTTGTTTTTTCATAGCTTGTTGATGCTTCTTTGAGAGTACTTGCGTTAATCCTTCTGCAGCGGTCCATAGGTCGTAATCGCGGATTCTAGCCCATAATTCCAAATCACTTTGTATGTTTAGCTAGGATGTGTTTTGTGCTGCGCAATTGGAACCTGAGATGTTTTGCTAGTAGCTTATGCGTATTGGTTAGTAGTACCTTGGTGCGCTTCTGATTGGATGTCAAGAGGTGTTGGTGGTGCGCTATGTTCCACATCTGAGGACTCAAAATCAGCAGTAATAGTACCTAGCACGTCATCGTGCTCAACAAAAGACAGTTGCAAAACATCCGCAAGTGGAATCTCGTGAACCTGAGATGCCAAATGTCGTTGTTCCACTTCATGGGGTTGCAAGTCAACGTGAGCTTCATCAAAGATATTTTCCAACACATGAATTGATGCACTAGGCAGCCGGTCGTTGGGAATTATATCAACATCATTCTGCAATTCAATACTGAAAGTTGCGGCAGTAACATCATTGTCAATAGGCTGAGATGCAACCAACTGTGTAGAGTCATCAGGTGTTTCCTTGTGCTAAGTTGGAAGAGTCGTGGCACGCTCCAAATCATCTATGTCATCATGATGAGAAGCTGCCAAACGGGAGGGTTCTACGCGTGAATCATCTTGCTGAATGGGGACAACAGTAGCACCAACTAAAATAGTGGTCGCATGAATTATATCATTGTGCTGAATGGGCGCCACAGTTGCAAAAGCCTTTGAGGAACCAATTCCCTCTGGATTATGCTTTGGTTTCCACCCTTGCTTTGGTGTTTGTGAATGTACCGACTCCATTCCCTTGTCAATTGGTCGCTCCTGAGTACTTCGGGGATGTAACCAACAACATGATGTAATATTGTGACCGATGCTTTTACAGTGAGTGCAAAAGTCTGGGAGACCCTCATATTCAATAGCAACGGGGAAAGCATAACCCTCTCAATCGACCATGACCTCATAAAAAATATTCTTTGAAAGATCTAAATCCACAAGAATTCATGCATAGTTGCCATACAATCTATTCCTTGTTACGTTGTCAATCAATAACGGCGTTCCAACCGCTCCCGCAATTTCATATAGTGTCATCTCCATCCAATACCCTTGCGGTAATTGCCATAGCTGGATCCAGACTTGCATGTGAGTTTGTCGTTGTGTATGTAGATTAAAGTCCTTACTCCATTCAAACAGTCTAACATTCCCGGCTTCAAGCTTACAATACCGGCTGCCCAAACGGTGCACATGTCCTCTTGTGAGGCAAAAAAGAATTCATAAAACCCTCGGCCAAGGGAAAGCATACTCCATGACCCTTTTACTTTCCATAAATTCTGTAACTTGGCAGTGATGTCTTTTGGTCGCATAAAGTTTGTCTCCTTTGTTCAGAACCAGTCGAGCATGAAGGTTAATTTTGCAGAAGTCTAACCCTCGGGAGTAAGCAGCAGTGGAAATTGTAATGGACAGTGTTTCTCCATGAATCGAAGGCACAATAAGAGGTTCAGTTTGTACCTGTGTGCCACGAAAAGCCTGTCCAAAAGAGGGTTTTGGAATTGCAGCCTGTGCAGGTGTAGAGAGAGAAGCAGAAAGAGCAACATGTTCCAAGGCGGGGACAATCACAACAGTAGGAATGTGACCTGATGTCGCAATAGCAGGAGTGGTAGGAGGTGTGAGCTCCACCTGCCAGTCAAACATGGTGAGGCCAGCAGAACCACGACAAAATTAGGGCAATTGAACCAACAGAGGAGGAAACGAGCGCAAACACCAAATCGTGATAAAGTGCAACACGTAACAACAACAATTTAACAATTGGTTTTGATGCTTGAATTGGAACCACAAACGTGAATTAATGTGATTCCAAGTGGGCTCAAAAGCAAAAACTACACGTAATTGCATAAAACCAAAAAGATTTCAACTTAGCGATTCCACCAATAATTCACGTAAACCCAAAGAAGTAGCAAGGCAATTAATCCAATTGGTGACGATTAAAGAGGATAAGCCACGAATAAGAGAGATAAACTTATGGATTTGCACCGTAGCTATAAACGACGCCGATGAAACCCTAGAACCGCACCATCCCTTTTAATTCTATTGTTCATCACCTTTTAGTTAGATGTAAATGAATTTATACCATCAATACATAAATTAATCTCTAAAACTAAATTATTTTCTAAATAGGGATTTAGAGGCTCCATACTAGTTTGATATAATCATTGATTGTCTCGCTTAATATTGCTGCATGAACATTTAATGTGTTGGTTCGAAATGTGTACGACACATTTATGCTTTACAACTACTCCTTCCGTTTTAAAATGAGCGTCGTTTAATGTTTTTACACACATATTAAAAAATACATTAATTAAAAGAAAGAGAGATGTTATTTTACCAAATTATCGTAATTAACTATTGGTTTGTTTTTTATTAAAGAGAAAATAATACTTTGAAAGTAGTGTATATAATATTAATTGAAGGGTACAATTGGGAAAAAGTTATTATTGCATTGGAACTGAAAGTGATATTTATTTTAATTTTTTTTTTTGTTAAAACGACACTCATTTTAAAACGGAGGGAGTAAGGTCTTTGATTAACGTCAATCGAATACTCCCTCCGTTTCTATATAAACAAATATTTGACTAAAAATTTGTCCTTAGATATAAACTTGTTTTCAAATTATTAGATTCATTTATTATTTTTATCTTAAACATACCGTTTACCACTAACTTATCTTAAAATATGAAAAAATTAAATTTAATACACAAATAAACAAATGAAAATTTAAAATATTAACGCATTAAATAGACACACGTTAATTACAATAACATTTTTTTCTTAAAAAATATGAAGAAAAACAAACGGAACTACTTATATGTAAAGACTGAGAGAGTATTTAAAAAGAAAATAAGAAAATAAAATAAGTCCATTGATTTGAGATAGTCACGGGTCATGCTCAGATTAATGGCAGTAAACCAAGTCCCTTTTTTTAAAAGGATCTTTGACCAAGACCATATTCACTAGTGTTGTTAAGTCATTTCTTACAACCATGCATCCATGTCCTCTACGACATTTAATTCCAGTAATTCAGTACAATCATCCATGAAGAAAAGTCTTATATGCTGGCTTAACTATTTGCTAGCTCGTCAATAATAATAATAATAAATAATAAGGGAAATGTTAACTTGTCTTAAGATATACACCATCCGGTCACTATTATATATGTAAAATTTTACATTTTAGATTCATTCAATTAATGATGTATGTGGTATTTATAATGATATATGTGATCTTTATTAAAGATCATATACATCATTAATTGAATGAATCTAACATGTAAATTTTTATTTATAATAGTTACCGAAGGGTGTAAGTTATTGAGTTAAAATAGAAATATTTTGTTGTAATTAATGCATTTGAATTTAATTTTTTTCCTTTATGCAAAATATTTAAAAAAAATTTCTACTTTTAGGTTGCTTAAGATGTGCCTTAAAGACAAAAGTTTGCATGACCCAAATAATAATAATACGAAGAATAGTCTTTTTTTTGACAAAAGAATTGTACTTTCTTTAAAAAATAAATAATTATAATAATATGAAGAATAGTCTTATATGTCGGCTAAAGTATTTGCTAGCTAGTCAACCATAAGTCTTCTAATATAGTTACATTTTGGAATATAAATAGTAATGTTTTGAAAAGCATTTTAACACAATATTATTCTACTACCTAAATAAATCTTGAAACCTCATTAAAATATTTAGCAAAAGTCACGAGAGAGATATACACATACATCCATGGATCATCAACATACATTACAACCTAACATTGTGGAATCTGCTTCATATATGTGCAGTGGTTGTAAAGAGCTAGGTTATGGATCTAGTTTCCACTGTGAAAACAGCAATTGCAATTACATCCTCCATCCAGAATGTGTAATTGCAATTGCTGAATGTGATGCACACGCCGTTCATCCATTTTTCAATAAATGCTTTTTTAAGTTACGTGAGAAAGCAGGACCAGGTGGATTCTGTGATGCTTGTGGAAAAGATTTGTTAGGTTTTTTCTACCATTGTTCCCAAACAGACTATGCTCTACACCCTTGTTGTTTGAAGCTGCAAGATAAATTTTGTGATAAAGATGGAAAAGTTTTAATGACATTGTGTGATAAAGTTCCATCAAAGTGTGTTCATTGTAAGGATATCCATGTTGCGAGGAACCAATTTGAAGGTTGGTCATATGTAGTTAATTCTGATGGAAGGATTTGTGTTCATGTGAAGTGTTTCAAGGATATGGTTCTTCAAAGTTTGAATAATAATAAGAGGTCAAAAGGGAGAAAGCGTGCTATCATGAAATTTACCGGTAAATTAGTGGTGAAGTTACTAATCGACGTTGTTTTAATGGATCCTACTAGTTTTATGGCTACCATTGTGGAAGTCGCGGCTTCAGGTTTTTTCGAGTGATTAATTAGGACTAGCAATATAATTTTGGTATCAACTAGCTTAAGAGCTATAAGTTAACTTATGGCTTACTTTTATCAAACACACCCTTTGTGTTCCTTTTAAGATTGTATTCAAATATTGTAATGGAGTGTATTTTGTACCTTTTTAATATAATTTTTATAAGCCATTAAAGAAATACACATACATTAAATTAATTTCTTATATTTTAGTTTACATATCGATTTTTTTCATTTCAAAATGTTCAACACTAGATCAAAAACCCGGGCAATTTATATAACTTAATTAGAGATTGTGATCCACACCTTTGTAAGAAATAATGAAAATCAACAACAAAGGGTCAGCCATTTCAATTTGCATCGGACCGAACCTCAAGTTCTTATTGGTCCAATGAGTGATCCATCAAAGACTCTATAACGACCCATCAACTTAAGACCTGCATATAGGTACAACATCTTCCAAAGGAACTCGCACAAAGCGAACCGCGCTAATGACATCACAGAACAAGGTCTCATATTGACATTCCCAACATTATTACCATCTAACAATCATTATTGATCCCATATGTCTACATAATCACATAATTTTGAAACCAAATTTTGAATACTTTTCCATCATTGAAGCAAATATTGACTTGGGCGTCAGAGCATGTTTCTATTTTACAGGTACCGCCACCCTCACTGTAAATATCACCAAATATCTCAACCATCACATCTTCATCCAAAATTTCAACGCTTAAATATATGATTTTTATTAATTAACGCTTGATACTTCACAACATTCTAGCATGTACTTGATACAGGTGTCCATACTAATTGATTAATATAAGTTAATGTATTTGGTTAAAAATTTGTACAAAATATATCAACTTATGTTGATCTATTTTAGCTAATATTTTGAGACACAAAGTAGGACTATTTGATATTATCATAGAGTATCTCACTTAATAGTGATGCATGAACATTTAATTTTTATTTTTTTTTTAACAAGCAAAATTGGAATATGTATTAAAAACCCAAGAGAATTTTCAAGCATAAGGTGTGCTAGAAAAAACTCAACAGTATACAATTACAAGACAAAAGTGAAACAAACAAAACAAACTAGCTAATGCCCAAACAAACAAAGGGCTTGACCACCACATATAAAAATTATGACAGATAGAAATATTAGTAGCCTTCATCCACGAAAAAGACTGTCATTTGATTTTCTCTACCAATTGATGAACGATATGGTCCATGTTTTTGAAGACCCATCTGTTTCTTTAATTCCACAGAACCCACACACGATACAACCAAATAAGTTGCATGAAAGAGCGAATAGTACGAGAGGCACATGCGGAATAAACAAACTGACAAATATAAAGGCTCAGCGGAAGCTATCCCTAACTATGACCGAATTTGCCCCCACAAGTCTGAACATTTAATGTGTTGTGTTGGTGACAAAGATTTAAACTTTTTTTTTTTTCTTCTGAGGGAAAGATTTAAACTTTTAATTTCCACTACTTCATTACAATTAAGTCTATGATTATAGTCCATCCAATATTTAAAAAGAAAAAAAACTAGGCACATTGACTTGAGATAGTCACGGGTCATGGTGAGATTAATGGCCGTAAACCAAGTTTTGTTTTTTTTTCCTTATGAAATGACCTTTGACAAACGATGCATGTACTCTACGACATTTAATTCCAGCTGTGTTGATGGCAATATATAAGGCCTCCTCGACACTTAATAGTAGCGATGTTGGAACCGTTAAATTGATCAATTTAATTTGTCCTTTTGTTTGGCAGAATTTTCGAATCCACCCGTCTCATCCCGCGACAGATTCAGACTTTAGGTATATGGAGCTAAAATTTCAAATAAATAATAATACAAACATTTTTTTTTCCTTCATTTCATGTATTATTTTAAAATTATAATGCATCCCCTTGGGCTCAATTTCAGTAGGTATTTAATTACCACATCTTACAATGCTGGTTCCACCTAGAAAATAATTCAAACGGTGCAATAATCAAGTTCCACAAAGCATTTCAACATCACTTTTCATGCTAAGTGATAAATTATTTAAGCAATTGACAATAGTTAACTCATTAAATTATAAAAATTGTTGTCCACAAAGTATTTCAACATCACTTTACATATAAATGACTGAAATGCCCCGGCAGCAGTTAAGTGTCGAGGAAAGGAACCGGCGGCAGTTAACTGCCGAATTAACTTCGGCAGTTAAGTGCCGATGATCCTTTATAAGAACAAAACATCACCTAGGAGTTTCCAAAACTCCATTGTTGCGGTTTCTACATCCATAGGTGCGATTTTTGACAAGGTTAAGTCATTCTAAGCCAATTTCAAGCACAAAATCAAGTAAGTTGTTATCATCCTATTGCATTGTTGTTTTGTGATTGAATTGTTAGTTTTTTTTTGTTAAATTTCGATTATAGAGGTTTGATTGATTTTATGATTTTATGATAGTTTAAGTTTAAGTTTTAATGAATTGTTGCAGAATTGTTAGGAAATATTGTTGTAGAATTGTTAGAAGTTTTTGGTTAAATTGTCACATAATTATGTTTTGTTTATTTTATTATTAGATGTTAGTATATGTTTAGGTTTTGATGAATTGTTGTAGAATTTTTAGAAAATATTGTTGTAGAATTGTTAGAAGATTTGGTTAAATTGTCACGTAATTAGGTTTTGATGATATTGTTGTAGAATTGTTAGTTTCTTTATGAAATGTTGTTGTTATGAATTTGTGATAGAATTGTTACGATTAGTTTAGGTTTTGATCACAAATTTCTCTATGTAGATATGTCTCAAAATCAGAATCAGGTTGAGTTGAACAAAAAGGAGGGTGATGACAAGATATGAAACGTAACATGGTGGCATTTTTGAAATTATTTTGAACTTTCAAAGCTAATCTGAGAATTTAAAATTTGTTGAGAGATTAGAATTATTAACAGACTTATAGTTTTCTTCTTAATGCGTGGTGGTTTAGGTGTGTGTGTGAAATTCATTTGTGCTTAGAAATTAGGGATTTGGGTTGATGATTATGGAGAGTATAATTGTTGTTAATGATTATGATATTCATTCTTTGTACATGTAGGCAAGAAATGATTTTGGATGTAGTGTGTGCTTATATTAAATGCCGACATTGTTAATTTGTTTATCTTCTTTTTGGTGAAAACTAGAGTACTATATGCAAATAATCTAAGATATTTTGTTTGATTTTAAAGGAACTCATTATTGAAATTGTTGGTATGTTTGAATTAGTTTCTTAACCAAATTCTGCACTTGAAATCACTTTTTTAATTGAATTTTATTCCTTTTTTCTTAGCAGATGAGAAATGGTAGTGGAGATATTTATGGCTGAGATGATATTGTCTTAGGTTGGTGTGGTTATGCTTGAACGAGGTATATATATATATATATATATATTATTGTATTTTAGAAAAGTTATAACTAAAAAGTGGAAATCTCACCTTGAGGTGTGGCTTTCTAAAAGACACTTTCATGGGTGACTTCTAACAAAACTCATATATATATATATA
>Ga0315915_1003431_pt1 | contig 20077 bp, 15 predicted proteins | sample MpolbnodulesMG_FD_207738 | JGI IMG/M metagenome (GOLD analysis project Ga0315915, IMG submission 207738) | Medicago polymorpha root nodule microbial communities from Los Angeles, California, United States - branched nodules | ecosystem: Host-associated > Plants > Roots > Nodule | place: USA... | reverse complement strand
TTGACAAAAAAAAAAAAAAAAGCATCATATTCATCATATGGTCTACCATATTAGCCGAGGATGATATTGATCAAACTCAACTTAGATGTTATTCAAATAGATTATTTTTATTCTTATAATGTATGTCATGTAATTAACATGATGATTGAGTTATACTTATTTATGAATTTTATTTGATATCATATATTTGCATTTATGTTTTAATTATTTTACACTCATTGTGAGACAACTTTTATTTTAGGGATTAGATTGTTTGGAAGATTTAGAGAAGTGTGTTTTAAGGCATATAAGTGTCTTTCAATAGAGAATGGATGTTTTCTTTGGGTTATAAGAAAAGAGAAAGTTCTACATGTATTTTAATTTTTTTTCTTTTTAATATAGTTTTTGCACGGGTATGAAGAAACACTTTCACACTATAAATTTAATTTTTTTTACATGTATCCATTTGACACCAACAATTTTAATCAAAGTAGACATATTTTATGTTTTAAATATTTAATATACTTTTTAGTTATTAAATAAAATAAGTGAATTAGTATTTTCCTTTTAAACCAAAATCGAGTGTAATTAAATACGAATGTATAATAGTAGGGCTTGTATCAAGATTGCATTTTTTTAATCGATTATATAAGTGTTGTTAATTTTTTTTATTATTGAATATTTAGTTTTTTAAGTATAATGAATCGTTGTACAAGTTACTTTATAAAAAATACTTCTATTTCATAAATAAATAATATTTGAGATTTTTAATAGTATTTATGATAAAATCAAACAATAAACACGTTGTAAGGAAAAATAATATTATTTAAGCACATTTTATCAACTTAAAACTAGTCTAACAAGGATTCATAATACATTTACATGTTAACATTGAATCTAAAAAAAAATCAAAATTTAAATAAACTCTAACACTAAAACATTTCTAATTTAAGAGGAAGAATGTAACATATAAACATAAAATGTCAATGGTAATGAATTATAAAAACTTACTTGTTATTAGAGTGGTGATTGATTTGAATTTGAAGAAATTTGGTGTTGAATGATTTGATAGAGTTTTTAGTATTGAGTTGTGAAAAGTTGTTGCCTCAACTATACAATAACTCAGTGTGAGTTAACACACATTGGGCACCAGCGTGAGTTAACTTACATTGGGTATCCGGTGTAAGTTAATTCAAACTGACATGTGTTGATTTCAAGTATGATGACAAAATTGCTGTTTTATTAAACATCTAAACACCACATTCATTCTTTTTTTCATTCAATCATTCAACCGCATCGTATCTTAAATTTTAAAAAATTTATATATCCTTGTATCATTGTCATATCATATCAAGCATCTAAGTTTCATAGCCGTACATTCTAGGTGAGAAAATATGAAGGAAAAAAAATCCCATGAATTTTATATAAGTCCTTAGTATTTATATAATAACATTTGTTGAACACCCATTCTTTCCAATTATTTTTTTTGTTAAACACCCTTGAATGCTGACCAATCTTACATAACCCACAAATGTGGAGGAATGATCACTGGTGTAGTGTGATGTGGGGCAGGGCCATGATATGATATCCACACATAGCAAAGGATTGCACCACTGCCAATGAGAGAAGATTCTAATGGATAATATAATAACATAACAACAACATAAATTTAACATAATACTATGATCAAAACTATTCAACACTTCATATATACTTTCCCACCAAAGAGTTCATCCTTCCATCCTTCAAGCCATGCCAATGGAGGCTTTCTCAGTCACCTCAACTACCATTCCCTCTTCTCTAACACGTAGAGAGGCTGCAGCAGTTAAACCTTCTGGCCATGTCAACCTTTCCAAGTACTCACATTTCATGAACTACCCTTTCCCCACAACACCCTGCAAGAGCAGAATCCGTAGCAATATCTTAAGAGCTCAAGTTTCAGGTGATAGGATTTTTTTCTTCTTATTTTAGTGTGTGTGTGTGATTTTGACCTGTATATATGAATGTTAAACATGTATATATCTTCATTCAAGGTTCAACAAAATCTAGTACTGCTGAGGGGATTCCTGAGAAAAAAGATTCCAAGGATGATAATTTAGTATTTGTTGCTGGTGCTACCGGAAAAGTTGGTTCAAGAACTGTCAGGTACATTTGTTTCTCCACCACTGTACTGAACTTTTTTGTTTTACAAAATGCTGAATAGTATTAGTTTCATACAGGGAGCTTATAAAGCTTGGTTTTAAAGTCAGAGCTGGCGTAAGGAGTGCGCAGAGAGCTGGTTCACTGGTTCAGGTAATAGAAAGGTTACACTCTTTGGTGGTGATTTAACTAATGGCATGTTTGGATTGACTTATTTGAGTTTATCTACTAGCATTAGCACTTGTGAGACTGTTTAGGAGAGCTTATAGAAATAGCTTATGACACGTCCGTAAACTGTTTTCATCTCATTTTCATAAGCTCACCGGGATAAACCAACAAACAGGCATAAGCTCGGGATAGCTTATCAAAACATATTATAGCTTATATGAAAAGATTTTGGCCTTAATTGTATTTGTTATAGAAATAGCTTATACATAATCACATACTATATGATAAGTGTGTATGCTATAAACGCTTGATTAAGCTGTTTGTCTAAACAAAGCCTGACTGACATGACTAATAGTTATAATGAGCTTCTGAAAATGGATAATTGGATATGCATTAAAAATATGAATATACCATGTGCAGAGTGTTAAACAATTGAAGCTTGATGGTACAAGTGGAGGGAGTGAAGGTAAGCCAAGAAAGTTTTTCTCATTCACAAAAATGCTGCTGTGTTGGATAACAGAATGTTTTTGGTTTTTAGCCCAGCTGTAGAGAAGCTTGAAATTGTGGAATGTGATTTGGAGAAGCCAGAACAGATTAAATCAGCATTAGGGAATGCATCAACTGTAATATGCACCATTGGTGCCAGTGAGAAGGAAATTTTCGACATTACCGGACCTTATCGAATAGATTACATGGCTACCAAAAACCTAGTTGATGCTGGTAACAAGAGCTTTCATTATGGTTATGTTTCAATGCTATTTGTGTTAGGCTTAAATCTTGAAAACAAATGTTTTTGTTCATTGTGTCATGATGCAGCATCTGTTGCCAAAGTAAATCAATTCATATTGGTTACTTCATTGGGAACAAACAAATTTGGTTTTCCTGCAGCTATTCTCAAGTGAGTATGAAATTAAGCTTACTCGTCATGTTCACATCATAAATTAGTTCAACTGATTTTTTAGTTCTATTTTTGTAGTTTATTTTGGGGAGTCTTGTGTTGGAAAAGGAAGGCAGAGGAAGCATTGCTAGCAAGTGGACTTCCATACACAGTAAGTCATTGTGATACTAATTACACCGAAGCGCAGCGCAGGGTCCTAATTATCTTATTATTATGTTATTGTTATGACGCTCTTTTCAGATAGTGAGACCTGGAGGCATGGAGAGGCCTACTGATGCTTATAAGGAAACTCATAATGTAACCCTATCAACCGAAGATACTTTATTTGGTGGTCAGGTGTCAAACCTTCAGGTACATATCATGTAAAACATTTTCATGTATGTAACTATTGATTTAAGATATATAGATATATGGAAGTTGATAACTCTCTCAATTCAGGTTGCTGAACTCATGGCAGCCATGGCTAAGAATCCCGAACTTTCATATTGCAAAATAGTGGAGGTCATTGCCGAGACAACTGCACCATTGACACCTGCGGAAAAACTTCTTGCAAAGATACCTTCTCAACGCCCTTACATTCCTTCGCCTAAGGTAAGTACTTTTGTATATAATACATTTTGTGATGTGTATTTTGAACTTATTGAAAACTTTGTTAGGTTTATTTTTGAGAAAGAAGGATTGTTGAGCATAGAATTCAACTCCTCCTGCCTAGTAGTTCAACATTCCTGTTAATTGATCTACGGTTTTCTTTAGAAGGTACAGGAACCAGATACTGCAGCTGTCAGTAGTCCAGCTCCCTCGGCTAATGTCACGGAAGCAGTACCTAGCATTGCCCCTCAGAAAGAAACAGAACAACCAGAACCAGTGGCAGACGTACCTAGCATTACTCCTGAGAAAGAAACAGAACAACCAAAACCAGTGGCAAAACAGCCGCTTTCTCCTTATACTGCGTAAGCCAGCTTGCTAATATTTGTTGATAGTAAATTTTTATGTGGATTGTGGAGGCCAAATAGCTAAGTTGGTATATACATTTTCAGTTATGATGATTTAAAACCACCGTCATCCCCTTCTCCAGTTAAGCCTAGTGACAAGAAACAGATAAATATCAGTGATGCAGTGCCAACGCCTAGTTCTTCAGATGCTCCAAGTAGCGTTCCAGGAATAGATGGCATTTCTCAGACAACAACTTCCTCAAAAGGGAAGGAGTCTCTTTCTCCTTATGCAGCGTAAGCCGCTTTCTAATTTTGTGGCGATATCATATGTTAGTACACATTATCTATCATCTTTCCCATCTAAACCTCTTTGATTTGGCAGCTATGAGGATTTAAAACCTGCAGAGACCTTGTTATCAACTACTTTAGCACTTTTATTTGTGGTATCCTAAATTTGTGGTCTGTTTTCCTTGTGTATTTTATATACCTGCAGATATCCCGATTTAAAGCCTCCAAGTTCACCATCTCCTAATGCACCAACTACATCAATATCCACATCTTCTGTGGGTGAGGTGGCCAAGATTGAGGAAGTATCAAGTAATGGCCCAGCTCAACTTTCAGTGGAAGATACCCCAAAGGATGATGGACAGAATCTCCATGAGCTAAAGTCAAGACCACTTTCACCTTATGCAATGTAAGTTGATTTCAACTTGCTTTTACTTTTTCTTAGTTCTTCTCCAAATTCTCTCCATTCCTTTTTATAGAAGAAAGAGAGGGGATGGAGAGATAGCTGTTCAGGACACATTAGCTTATTATAACTGTGACTTTTTGGTTGAAATTCAAGTGAGTGAATAAGTCTTATACAGTAATTGATGAATGTACTAGGTTAGGATTATGTAAGTGAGAAGATGATTAGGCCAAATGCATCGAGGATTCATGGCTTTGAATCAATATGTAGTGCGAAATTCAATATTGTGGTTTCTAACGAGTGAATAGACAGATTGTTCCTCGAAATTGTAAGCATTAGTCGAAATAGTCCTTGATTTTTGCAAATTTGGAAATAAATCCCTGAAATTGTAAAATGTTTGTCAAAATAGTCTCACTGTAAACTTTTAGCAGTAGGGACTATGACATGACATGCTAACTGAATATGTGGCTCTTCCATGTTGATCCTACATCAATGTCGCCACACCAAAGACTAATTTGCGTATAAAATTTAGGTCTTCAGAGACCTTCACAATTGCAATTACTAAAAAATTGTTCTTGAGATGACCTAAATTTCATACGCAAATTAGCTCCTAGTGAGTTGGCCTTGATGTGGTATCAAATTGCAGTGTGATAACTTCAGTTAACGTGTCACATTATAGCCTCTTACAAAAGAAGTTAACTAAGGGACTATTTTGAACAACATTTTACAATTTCATGGATGTATTTGTCAAATTGCAAAAATGAGGGAGTATTTTGACCAAATCATACAATTTTGAGGACAGATTTTTCTATTTACTCAGTTTCTAACTTATCATATGTAAGATCAAAACTTTGTGGACAACTTTAGCACTTATATTCGTGGTATCAAAACTTTGTGGTTTGTTTTTCTTGTGTACAGGTATCCTGATTTAAAGCCTCCTAGTTCACCATCTCCTAATGCACCAAATACATCTTCTGTGGGTTCGGTGCCCAATATTGATGCAGTATCAACATCTTTTGTGGGTGGGGTGCCCAATATTGATGTGGTATCAAGCAATGGACCAGCCCAACTCTCCGTGGAAGATACACCAAAGGAGGATGGACAGGATCTCCATGAACCGAAGTCAAGACCACTGTCACCTTATGCAATGTAAGTTGATTCCAACTTGCCATCAATTTTTCTTACTTCTTCTCCAAAGATTCTTCATTCTTTATTATAGAAGAAAGAAAGAGAGGAGCCTGAACTCCCCAAGGTCAAGAAATCCTGCAGTCACTGCATTGGAAGCCGTTTGATTGAAATCGGATGGTCTAGATTTGGTTATATAGTAGTGACATTACGATCTTATGAAAATGAACTTTTCAGGTATGAGGACTTGAAGCCTCCTGCATCACCATCACCTTCCTTCAGACAATCCTAGGAACTGCCTCCGGCCTATGGAATCGGACAAGGTTAGAAATGCAAATCATTATATGTAAAGTATACTCTTAATTATGCACACTACGTACACTGGACTCATAATTGATATATTTTTTGGAGCGAATAGGATATTGTATTGAAGAGTTTATGCAGCAACCCATATGGAGGATTGTTACTCAAATATGAAGATGGAAGCAACTATGTGAATGGAAATTTTCAGCCATGCCATTTATTTTTTGAGGATATAGTCACTCAACGAGCAATGTTGTTTTTTATATATACAATTTACTTTTCCCATGTTGCAATTTAAATAAGGAAAAGGTATTACTTTTCATGATCAGCTTTTCCATTTATGTTATAGTACTTTCATTTTCATGTTTCCCACTCTTTTAAGTATGAGAAAATATATAAACATTTAAAGTAAGCTCAATACAATTTAGCCATCTATTTTGAAGAGTCCATGGGACTAATGAACTATTACTAAAAGCAAAGATAACAAGACTTACTAAAGTCACATTCCAACCAAAGATTTCTCCAACCTTTTTTGAAAGCAATTTCAACTAGCACAGCTCTTATAGGTTCAGCATGAAAAGCATTCCAAATACCAAGATTTTCCGCACAACACTCAAGAGTAGTTGCACTACTATCTCGAAAATACATACCACAAATGGAAAGACTGTGACGGCCTCCAACAGTACGATTAATAGTGTAGCAAAGAGGAGGATGCCACGTAACTTCCTTGATCAAAGGACAATGTGTATGATGACTATCAACCAAGTAAAGATTTTATAGAGCATAATTCTCGACAACAAAAAAGACATCGATGGAGGAATATGTCAAGAATATTGAGGCCTAACTCATCCATACAAAACCGGCTTGTACGGTGAGGAGTGCGTCCTCTTTATAAACTCTTCTCAAGAATCCTATCTACCGATGTGGGACTAAATTCCACCCGAGAGTTGGCCGCTAACACACCCCCTCACGCTTCAGCCCGGTCCCAACGGGCCTGAAGCGTGGACGATGCAAGCCCAACGATGGACCCGATAGGCTCTGATACCATGTAACGAATATTGAGGCCTAACTCATCCGTACAAAACCAGCTTGTACGGTGAGGAGTGTCTCTTCTTTATAAACTCTTCTCAAGAATCCTATCTATCCGATGTGGGACTAAATCACCTCGAGTGTTGGCCGCTAACACACCCCCTCACGCTTTAGCCCGCCCCAATGGGCCAAAAGCATGGACGATGCAAGCCCAACGATGGACCTGATAGGCTCTGATACCATGTCAAGAATATTGAAACCTAACTCATCCATACAAAACCGACTTGTACGATGAGGAGTGTGTCCTTTTTATAAACTCTTCTCAAGAATCCTATCTATCCGATGTGGGACTAAATCCCACCCGAGAGTTGGCTGCCAACAGAATACATTTATTCCCTAAAGATAGAGTTATTGGGTTTGTGTGTGTGATTCCATCTCTAAGAATCTTTCCATAGGCAGAATTTGAATACTGATCTTATTAGCTGGTCGGATAATGATTAAGCAGAGAAAGAGGAATTGATCAACAATCACTAACAAATCAATTTTTCACTTTGAACTGAAGGGAACACTTGATACTATCAACTATGCCAACCAAGTTAGTGTTAGACTTTCAAAACCACTCATCTGACCCAAAGTTAATTTTTTCATGGTTCCAATTTACCAATGGCAATGTGTATTATCCATAATGAGAGAGATGAATTGTTTGTTACCTGACCGAACAGAATGGTTAAAACTAATTCACGTGTAAAATTGTAGTATAAATGATAATATGATCATACATTTATAAAATAGACCCAAATATAGCCACTTCTATGCCAATAAAAGTTATTCAACAAAGAAGTAGGTTCAACTCCACTATCAACGTGATGACCTTGATGTCTCTAGAAACGCTCAAGTCTAAGAGAGTACCGGTACCTTTTTATGCGAACAAAATTTTGGTTGAGTTGAGTCTCATAGGTTTACCAGGGTTAGAGTGTTAAAAGAGCACTGACATAGGAGTATGTACTTGCAAAGTACTCACAAAGATGTCCCCATTTTGACAACAAGAGTTGGACTTTCGTCCTTGCGGTATATGAATCAACTATTGATAAGTACATCTACAAATGTTTGTTCTGACTATTATGAACTCCTAAACTCAAAATATGTTGTTCGAAACCAAAATTAATATTTTTAAATAAAATAATATGAAGCAGTTTTCCATATAAAAAAAGTAAAAAATGTTAGTGAATGTTGTCATTTTAGAAGAAGAAAAAAATAGTTGATTTTTTGGTAGAAACATGACAACAATTTTAAAGCAGTAAAAAGAAAAAGAAACCATCACCGTTTTGTCCGGCGGCGCTAGGGTTCGAAGTCAAGAATGGACGAAACACACCCGACGGCAACGGCATCCGTAACACCTTCAACTGCATCGGCGTACCTTAATCCTTCTTACTGGTATTTCACTAATCACTAATCATAAACCTTCTGAACTACTCGAGAATTTAATGCTTTCATTGTTTCTCTCTCTCAGGGATGAGAGGTTCACGAAGGAAGAGAAATACGAGTGGTTCAAAGATTATTCCCATTTTCGTCACATCATTCAACCTCATCTCACACCCAATTCCTCTGTACTCGAACTTGGATGTGGAAACTCACAAATGTGTGATGGTTTGTATAACGATGGAACTACCGACATTACTTGCATTGACCTTTCTCATGTTGCTGTTCACAACATGCAAAATCGTTTACTTTCTCAAGGATTCAAAGGTTATCTTCCCTTCTACATTGACTGCAAAATATGAATAACAACTTTCTCCTGATCTGATTCTGTTTGCTTATTGGTTGTGTGTGTTTTAATTTCTGTGATTAGACATAAAAGTGATGCAAGCTGATATGCTAGAGCTACCTTTTGATGATGACTGTTTTGATTTGGTTATCGAGAAAGGAACTATGGTAACTTTTAATGGAATTTTGGCTAACAATTATGAATTATGATTCCTACATTTTTTAAGCTTGAGAGTTAAATTAAATGTGAATATGTTAACTTTGATTTTGAAGGATGTATTGTTTGTGGATAGTGGTGACCCATGGAATCCAAAGCCCGAAACTATGTCCAAGGTCATGTCCACATTGAAAGGTGTTCATAGGGTTTTGAAACCAGATGGCATATTTATCTCGATAACTTTTGGCCAGGTTTGAAGAATGAACTGTTAGATTTGTGTCTTTTATTGGGCCCTGCTGTGATTCTAATGTGCTTAAAATTCATGCCAGCCACATTTCAGACGCCCTATATTTAATGCACCGGATTTCAGCTGGTCTGTTGAGTGGACAACTTTTGGTGAAACTTTTCACTATTTTGTGTATGTTCTAAAGAAGGTTAGTCATCCATATAGCCTTACTTTTTTTTCTTTCTTTCTATGATGATTAAAACAATTGTCTTTTTTTTTGCTATATTAAGGTGCTGCTACAAAAGACTTTAACGTATGTGTTATATTCTACCAAAATCCCCTGATATCACATTATAAACTTGGTTCTCAGATAAATAATATCTCCAGTTAGTACTTCAATGACCAATTTGATGTCAATTTAAGAACTAATTTGTTGGCAAAATGTCTCATTGAAGGACTGATTTGATCTCGTGCTTGTGAATATCTTTCAAAAAGTTACTGGATTTATATAAATAGAGGAATAGAACCAATGTAGTCTCATATATAAATTTGAAAGTTGAAAATAGGCATATGCTCTATTTTTTACTATTAAAAAGTATACATTTTTGTCATCAAAATGGGAATATCATATGAGAGCTAATCTTTGCAATGATATAGAAAAACGAACTTCATGTTTCTCATGATAATTGGATAAATTTCATTTGGAAAGGTGCAGTGCAGTATTTTTTTTCTTCCTTTTCTACCTTCTGGCTCTTTTTGGAGCTTGCTACACATGGAAGGGGGATTCGTTCAATCTTGGCTCTCCCTGCTTTTGATGGAGAGTTGTTTTATCACCTGAGTTATTGCTCAAGTTGTTTAATTCTAGTTTTTGTTAGGGAAGGATTATGCACGAGGTTGATAAGGATTGTGATTCATATGCATGTGGTTTTACTGTTTTGCATCTCTGTTAAGTTTTAACTATGATAGATGAACATTTTTCAGGGACAGAGGTCATTGCATGAAGATATACCACCTGTTAAGAGGATTGAAGTGCCGCATTTTAATCTGTTCCATGAGGAGTTAGAAAGTGAAGATTTTGCTTTTCGAATCAATGTTGATGAGTTGAACTCTTAGACAGTATTGTATGAAATTTTGTTACTAATTTTAAATACTTTACTTTGCTACAATTTTGACCCATTTACTCTGAAGGAGGTATGCTATTGTCTTAATTGTTAATTTTAGGTATACTGATAGCAAAGTAGCAATTCTAGTTCTAGTTTGTTGAAAACTAAGTGAAAATATGTTCAAATTGCTATACGGAAAAGTTTTATTATGTTTGGTATCACGCTGAATGTCCCACCCAACGCAAGTCTAACTCAAAGCAGCAAAATTTAGCTCCGTAAAAGTCATATCGACAACACATCGGGATGCGAGGACTCATTGGTCAATTCGTGTCATCGGTCTGAGGTCATCGGTCTCCATTTGCATGGTGTTTGAAAGAAGACTTGTATGCATGAGCCATGAGGTGTTATTCCCTCACTTTTTAAAGTTAATTCCTTAATACAAATATTTATTTGTCATGATTTTATTGTATCAATATTTAAATAAGTTTTACATTGTCCATATATAAAAATTAATCTCTTCTTTATTGTATTTGGCCATTTACTTTAAAACCATCATCGAGAGATTTGGATTCCATCCCTTGTTAGTATTAAGAAACTAATCCTAAAAAATAGTAGAAGTATTATTGTTATATTTTCTTTTTGGTGTTAAGTAGAAGTATTATTATGAGATTATATCAAGTTATTAAGATATTTTTGTATATTGTCAGATTTTAAAGTCTTCAGTACCATGTGGTGTTAAGAAATCACAAAGATGTAATGTAATCAATATGGTGATGTTTGGATGCCTTAATTATTTGATTTAGATTTTAGAATTCAATGTATGATCGGTGCATATGAAAAATGTATGTCAAATGTGTTACCTCTTTAAATAGATCTCAACAATGTAGTCCAAAAATTAAAAAGGATCCCATCACGAATACCTTACTTTAACAAAAAGAGATCACAAACATGATGAATTTAACTTTAAAGATATGACATGTTGTGTTCTAAGAGGAAAAAAGGAATCAATTCCACAATTCTTCTTTTACAACTATTTGGTACAACATTTATGACAACTTTAATTTTCAAATGAATTTTCTCTCATTTGATTGGTCAAAAATAATAGAGAGGGAGAAAAAGGAAGAGAGAGAATAAGAAGATAATGTGAGTATGAGAGAGAAAATTGTCAAAAAGTTGTTAGAAAATAGTTGTACAAATATCATTTCTCCTTTGAAATATATGTCTATTCTATTCATAACTGCCTCCGTAGGTTGTCATTTGTCATTACATCAAAAAATTACTTTTGTTTTGATAACATGTCATGTCATGTAATTTTAATTTTTTCATAATAAGAAAGTCATGTCTTTTGGTTTTTGGTAGCAGAAAGTCATGTATTCTTAAATTCATTAAACAATCTAGCAACACATTATTACATACAAGTGTAAAAATAATTTTTTATATTTCTTGTTGGTCAAATAGTTAAGTAAATAGGCTCACACGCTGAAAATATAGAAGTGAAAAATCTGGGATTTGAACCTCTGCATATCAATGTCCTTGGAGCTACCAACTAAACTACATTCTTTTATATTTTTTGAAACTCTACATTTTTTACATCAAAATTACATACAAATTAAACTAAAATAATTTTGAATATTCTAAAAAAAACTCAAAAATAAAATCTTATTTTTTTTAAAAAAAGAAACTTTAGCCTATAAGAATTAAACAAAACTTTTCTAAAAATCCCAATTATCTCATCCTATTAGGGAAAGAATAGTTTTAGGAAGGAAAAAAAATTGATCTAAGGTGATTAAAAGAATGGTGTTTGACGAGTTTGAGTTAAAAGTTGAAATGGTGGGTACTTATAAAAGATACTCTGACACTTAAGTCAATATAAGAGTCAAATAAAAGAGTGTTAAGGTGAATGAATTGTAACTTGGAGACATAAGAAGTCATCTTTTATAAGTGTGGAACCGGATATACTCAAAGTAAATGTTGAAGAATCCTTGGATTGACAAGTATAGACGATGGGGTTTTGTAACCATCAAACATTTTGCTTTAAATATATGCGAGGAGGCATTACAAATCAAGGGAATTCGAGGATTTGCTCGGCGTAATAATAGGGTCGAAGCATATTTTAGGCCTTACATCTATTGGCTTGTGAAGCAGACTAAGAATGGTCTATGAGAGTTCGAACCTGATTAGATATAAGTTTAGGTGGACAAGGACAACCTTTCAAGCATTCCAGACCAGAAACCTCACATTTTCTCTCATCATTATCATTTTTTTTGTAGATAGACATAATGTCAAATAATCATTGAAACTTACGCATATAAGTAGAGGTATCAAGGTTCCAACCCAACCACAACAAATAGAGTATTTCTTTTAATAATATGAAACAAATTACTAGTACAAATTTCATATATAAATAATTATTTTTTGAATTATTTTTTATTTTTTGATTACTTAGTGATAATATTTTTGATATATAAATATTATTGTTATTTAAGCATAAGAAAGAAAGCAAAGCAAAAGGGAGAGAGTATGTGTTGCGTTGTGTGTGTGTGGTAAGGTAATAACCTTCCCTTCACTTTTGTCGTCGGAATTTTCGTTCTTTTCTTTTACCGATCACACCCCCTCTCTATTCTTTTCGATCCAATCCAAATAATTAATATAAACCCTAATCTACCTTCTTCTTCTATTCATCAATTTCAATTCGATGGACGACGATTACGCTTCCACCGATGAAGATTATCAATACTCCGATCAAGACGTCGAAGAAGAAGATTCCGTCGGTGAATTCTACGAAAACGCTGACGATTCTATTCAGTTGCCCTCTTCTATTTCTCCCGCTGCTCAGGTTCGTTCCTTCAACCTTTTCATTTTTCGATTATTTATTTACATGTGATTTTGTGTTTCTGTGACTGTGATTTTTTTTTTCATTGTTATCGTTGTTGTTTGTGGTTTTTTTTTTTTTGTATTTATTGGCGTTATGTTAATGATGATGAAGTGTGTTATATCATGAGAGTAAGAGGGTTGATGTAAAGTTTGGAGCTTTGGAATTGATTTGGTTAATTTTTTTTGTTGAATTTCTGGATTGTTTTGTATCATTGTTTTTGGGTGAATATCCGTCAATTTAATCCCCAAACTATATGAGAATCTGTCAATTTAGCCCTAAGTATATGAAATTGACCCGGCTTCATGTTATATTTAAGTAGTTAAGAGTCTAAATTGAAGTGAGAGTGATGGTTTAGACACTAAATTGATGGTTTATTCTAGCTGAATTTATTCAAGGAATTTGAGATTGAAATGTTTCTTTTTTGTGTTTATATAGTCTATGGTTATATATTTTACTGGTATATGATAGAGTAGTACTACGTCGTTTGATCCATGTGGATTGATGGATGTAGACATCACACTTAGTGGGATAAGGCTTGGTTGTTGTTGTTATTGTATGGTTTTATTGAAGGAATTTGAAATTGAAATGTTTCTGTTTTATTACAATTGAGAAGCTCCTAATATTGTGGTTGTAACTTTTTTGTGTTTTATAACCTATGGTGATCCAGCTTCTAATGGTTAATATTATATTTATTACTTTTTTATGTGAAGTTGAATTGATTGTGTCCTTTCTCTGCACTGACATTTTTCTGCTGAACTGTTTTGACACTTGCAGGTGATTACGAAGGAATCACTGATAATTGCACAGAAGGAGGACTTGCGCAAAGTGATGGACATGCTTTCTGTAAGACAAGAACATGCACGAATAATGCTTATTTATCATCGTTGGGATGTGGAAAAATTGTTTGAAGTTTATGTAGAAAAAGGGAAGGCATTTATGTTTGCTGAGTCTGGTGTTAGTGTTGATGAATATCATGACTCTGTCTCGCTGGATAGTGCTATTGTTATGTGTGAAATCTGCATGGACGACATTCCCAGTGATGAAGCAACAAGAATGGACTGTGGTCACTGCTTTTGCAATACATGTTAGTGTTTTTTTTTTTTTATTCTGTCACTCCTGCCCTTGTTTTATTTTTCTTCAAAATTTCAACGGTAAAAATTAGAATTGAATTCTTAATGTTACCCACTAACATGACAATACGCCATCTTGTGAGAGAGGAAACCACCAAATCACTGGACAGTACATAAATAGTGGTGGGTCTTACTATAGCTGTGTGTGTCTTACTATAGCTGTGTGTGTCTTACTCTATTGTAACATACTGTCATCTTAGTAGTTAACATAAGAAGATTCATATAACCTATCAAGGTTTTCAAGCGTTAGCCGGATGGCATGGCTTATTTATTTATTTTTTTGATCGGTAATGATCTGCCTTTTTTTACACCCTCATGAAAGACTGGAAAAAATTACATTAACTTTGGCCGTCTATTTTTACAGGTTGGACACAGCATTTCTTTGTCAAGGTAAACGAGGGTCAAAGTAAACGCATCAGATGCATGGCTCACAAATGCAATTCGATTTGTGATGAAGCTGTCGTAAGAACTTTACTTGGTAGAAAGCACCCTGATATGGCAGAAAAGTATGAACGCTTCCTTCTTGAATCCTACATCGAAGACAATAAGAGAGTTAAATGGTGTCCGAGCACGCCACATTGTGGGAATGCAATTCGTGTTGGGGGTGATGATGACTTGTGTGAGGTAGAATGTTCATGTGGTGAACAATTTTGTTTTAAATGCTTGTCAGAAGCACACTCCCCCTGTTCGTGTTTGATGTGGGAGCTCTGGGAAAAGAAGTGTCGAGATGAATCAGAAACTGTTAATTGGATAACTGTTCATACAAAATCCTGTCCAAAGTGCCACAAACCGGTGGAGAAAAATGGTGGTTGTAATTTGGTTAGCTGTATTTGCGGCCAAGCATTTTGGTGAGTTTTCCTTCTTGCATTATATATTCTCATCCAACTTGTTCCCGGTCATTACACTTTTCTATGTAATAATTTATGTTTCTTGGTCATATATATTAATTTAATTTTATGGCGTAATTTGATCCATGTTGCCGTAAAGGCTTGGTTGTTGTTGTTGTTGTTGTTGTATGTATCATAATATGGATCAGGTGCTGTCTGCAGCTGTTAAAGCTAACACAAACTTGTGTTTCCAGTAATAATTTTTCCCATTTTCTTTACAGTTGGTTGTGTGGTGGAGCTACTGGCCGTGATCATACTTGGTCAAGTATAGCTGGTCACAGCTGTGGTCGCTACAAAGAACAAGAGAAATCAGCTGAGCGGGCAAAGAGGGATCTCTACAGGTACATGCATTATCATAACCGGTATAAAGCTCACACAGACTCCTTTAAGCTTGAAAGTAAACTGAAAGATATCATACAAGGGAAGATTTCTATTACGGAAGAAAAACATTCGGGACGAAAAAAAACTGAACTCAATGATTATAGCTGGGTAAATAATGGACTCTTGAGACTTTTCAGATCTAGACGCGTCCTTTCATATTCATATGCGTTTGCATTTTATATGTTTGGAGATGAGCTTTTTAAAGAACAAATGTCAGAAGCTGAAAGGGAAATGAAACAGAACTTATTTGAGGATCAACAGCAGCAGTTAGAGGCAAATGTTGAAAAACTTTCTAAGATTTTGGAGGAGCCTTTCGACACCTTTAAATATGCTAAGCTTATGGAGATAAGGATGCAGATAATAACTCTGTCTGCACTCATTGACGATCTTTGTAAAAAAATGTAAGTCTTGTGCTTTAGATGAGGTTTTAGTACGTATCTGACATTTGAGATTGATGATTGTGAATTTTTATATTGAATGCAGGTATGAGTGCATTGACAATGATTTATTAGATTCTATTAATCTCGGTAGTGTCCACAGTATAGCACCATATAAATCAAAGGGCATAGAGAAGGCTTCAGAGCTTCCGGTTTGTTGGAGCAATAAAGCTGACAATACGGGTAAATGTCTATTGTTGGATTTGGTTTGAATATTGAGCTGAATCGCAACTCCCTCGTATTATCCCTTTGCTTCTCTCTTTATGCTGAAATTTTGAGTGTACTAGGCATTCTTCTGACCTGTTATCAGTAACTAATTTGTTTATATGGTATTAACTGTAGTACATCAGTAGTCATTGCTATGTCCCAACACATATACTTTGTGGTCATGTTGGAGTCTCGATATATAGACTAAGATAACTCTGTTAACATATGAAACACTCTCCTTGATTAATATTCCATTTCACCCTGATTTTAATAAAACCATTGTTAATTGGGAAGGATTTAATTTTCATGATTGAATTGTGTATGGATATGAATGAATATATTGCATTGTGGTGCTTATTGAAACTCATTATTTGCTTTATTTGTTGTTATTGTTTGAAGTTTAACTTTTTTCTTCAAAATAGTTGTTGTAACATGAAAAAGTGGTGCCAAATTAATTTATATCTTGAGCTTTCTTATCGTGTTATTATGTCATGAATGTTCTTATATATGTTTTCTTCAGTTTGACTTTGTGGATGCTCAGAAATGTTACTGAGTGAAAAGGATTCTTGTATATATGCTGCAAGCGTAGGTGTAACAGCAGAGCTTAATCAGTCAGAAGAGAGTGGATGTTCTTCTCGTAAGCGTGCCAGAAAAGAAGGTGGCTTTTTTGATCTAAACTTGCCAGCTGAAGTTGTAGACAGAAATTGACTTTGAAGGAGACTTTATATACATCATACAGGCGTACAGGTCTAACATAAATTGCTTTGCTGCTTTTGATGGGATGAATCAACCATTTTGGATTTCACATTCATGCAGTTTACCTGTCTCTCCGAGATATGTTTCCAAAGGACTTCCGTGTTCCTCCTTTTTGCTTGTACATAGCCTTGGGGCATTTATTTACCAGTAGATTATATAAATGTCTACTGGGGTATCTAGAGGACAATTTTTAGGATAAGTTTTTATTTCTACCTTACTATGGAGTTCAAGTGAAGGTAACTTCGCCAATTTTTCTCTTTTTTTGGTAACTTTGACATAATAATTTTCCTTTTTTTTGTTTTGGACTCAATGATATTTCTTTTCTAAACAAATAGCAGTAATCTATATAATATATACACAATGACTCGGAGACATAGGTTATCCAAATGGAGGAAAACTTATTGTGATTTTTACAAAATTTCAGAGGACAAGTCGGTTTCAGAATAAATCAAATTAACTACAGCATATTTTAGATGAATGATTTTATGTAACGAGATGATAGCGTTTCACATGGTGTCATTATAAAGTGACTATTAATATTCTCTTTTAGGATAATAAAACTATTAGTCATTAAAAATATTGAGATAACGTTGTACCATCTTATCCAGATCGGATTGTAGATAGTGCACAATTCTGTGTGGTTAGTTGAAGGCAAAACAAGTACACTCTGGAAAACAGATTGCTAAAGTAACCTGAGTGAGTTCCAATTTTTTCATTTTGCAGCACCAAATTGAAACTTCATTGTAATCTTTATTTGGCTTCTGTCCTAGTAAGCTGTCTGCCGCCGTGTCACAGACAGAATTTTGTTTGTCTTGCATCTCAGGTTTTGTAACTAGATATTTAAGGTCATTCTTGCCATGTGAAAGGATGTCCATGTGGTTTTCTGAATAATAGAAGGATAACAGCGATTGGTTTTACTGGACACAAGATTTAAAATATTTAAACACCCAATTTGAATCACCGAGGATGTAACAAAGGAGCAGTCTAACCAATAATATTGACATGTCTTAAATATCAGGGGTTTTTTTCACAAATATATACCAAGGACTTAGCTTCAAGATGTTCTAACGTCCTTTCATACTTTGGGATGTTTTGCATTCTTTCTAAGTTTTGCCAATTAAGTTGTGCTTACAATTCCTCTAAAAACAATTGTGTTTACAATCTACAAAGGATAGGGGAAATTTCAAAAAAAGAAAATGGTGATCTACATCCTGAAAAATCCAATATTGGACATAAGACATCTTTATAAGGTTTTGTTTGAGAGATAGGAGGGAAATGAATTGATGACTTTGAAGGGAAGGGGAGCAATAGGATAATAAGAATCTCTCACTTTTTCTGGGAGAGTATTTTTTAAGGGAGTAGGATAATTTTTTGTAGAAACAATTTTTGGTGAAACCTGAGTTCATTTTTTATTTTTAACACACTAAAAATAAAAAAATTAATTTAATATTTTACAAAAATTTAAACAACAACCTCATGTCTGTAGAAATATAAAGCAAAATACCTATTTAATATCTAACTGATATATAAAGCAAATTTTTTATTTTTTTTTAAAAGTGAAAATGAAAAGAGTAACAAAAAATTAGATAGGGAAACTTGGTAAAGGGAGAAGACATGTGTTAGCTTTGTACTAACAAAGAATTTTACTGGATGCAAACAATTTTTTGTTGTTTTTTTTTTATAGGATTTTTCTATCGGAGGTAATCCTATTCAAGGCGTGTTGAACACTAAATATGAATACTCTTTCAACCAAAATTCAAATCTTGATTTATAATATAGTTAAAATCTAGACCCTTCTATCAAACTCATCTCCAGTTGATGGTGCAAACATATTTTAAAGTGGGGGATAATATTTTAGGAAATTATACCTCAAAGCTATTTTTATCTTGTTGGAGCAATTGCCCCATCCTCTAAGACATTCATCCGCTACATATTGTCCTAACAAGTTAATATTTCTGCATCATCACCAATGTGTATTAATTATAAGTTCTTCATTAAGATAGGCAATTTTGGCATGACTTTTCTTCTTGCAGTAACATTTAGGTTTCCAATTTCTGTTACAGGTTTCCATGCCTTTTGTTTTGTTTCTCTCAATCTCACACACTAGGGCAGGAAAACACTCTCAGTCTTAGCCAATCTCAATGAAAAGATTCTGTTTTTCTTGTTGAAAGAAACTTCGGTTACTTTCTGACAATCTTATATTAAATGTTACCAACTCCAATATGCATGCATTGGTTTCATATACAATGAAAGGTGCAATAAATTGTTCATGATACACTCTTTAAAAAAAATATTATCTGTATAAGATTCTTCTAAAAAATGTCCTTATTAATCTCTGTGCATGTTCCAAACTAAAGACTAGTTGCCAATTGGAAGGTGCTAGGCGCTTAATTATTTTCTGCTACAATTTTTTTATTTTATTTTATTTAGTTCTATTTGACCTTCTAATAATTTTTAAATGCTAAGAAGATATCTATGCCCTAATCTCTTTTTAAACTAATAATATTAGCTATATTTACACTAATTTTGAGGTTTTGAAATTAGTAGAATTTTTGTTGGTTTTGGATTATAAAATGAAACAGTTTTCCTAAGCTTTGGTAGAGTTCTGTGTACAAATACTATATTTATATTAAAGCCACAAGTATGTCTGTCAGTTTGCTTTGAAAAATTGATTGTAGTAATTGCTTTGGTCGATGAGAGAGGTTCATTTCTAGTTAATTAGTATAGTAATTTTTTTTGTGTTGATCAGTGTCAGTCTTAAAGGGGGAAATTTGAATCATTTTTTATGGTTTCGAATTATTAGAAGCCCAACGTAGCAAAATACTATAATATAATGCATTGGTTCAGGTTCTCCAGGTTGAACCATGCATGGCACAAGTCAAACAGGAAATTA
>Ga0315915_1003430_pt1 | contig 20079 bp, 5 predicted proteins | sample MpolbnodulesMG_FD_207738 | JGI IMG/M metagenome (GOLD analysis project Ga0315915, IMG submission 207738) | Medicago polymorpha root nodule microbial communities from Los Angeles, California, United States - branched nodules | ecosystem: Host-associated > Plants > Roots > Nodule | place: USA... | reverse complement strand
TTTTTCTTTCGAAAATATTCAATTATGGAAAACACCTTCAAGTAGAAAGGCATTTTTTGGACAACATTTTGTTGTATGTTATTTTTTTTATACTATTGCATTAACCTAGTCCCCCATATTATCAACATTCCGAAGTGACCCTTGGAATTGCAAAATATATTTTTTTTTAAGAAGGAATTGCAAATAATTAATGAAGTTTGTTCATTTGTCTGGATATGATATCAAATGCATCCCTAACATTATTCACTTCGTTTCAAACTCATCCCCGATAATAACAACTTAATGTCAATCTAGTCCCTGAAATACGAATGGAGGGACGAATATGATTTAAATTTTGCAATTTCAGTGTTCATTTTGCATTATTGATGATGTGAGGGGCTAGAGTGGCACAGTCCTACAATTTCAAGGACCGATTTGGATATTTACTCTTTCAATTGTAACATTTTTTGATATATAATACATCTTAATATTATTGATTATACTAATTTTGAAAAAGTTTTACTGTTGTGTCAAATATAGGAAGCCAATTATTTTCTGGGCCTAACACTTAAATGATGTATTTTCTTCACGAGACATTAGAAAAGAAGACAATAGTTTCTGACAGTTTAATTTCTCATATTAGAATTAGTGAGCATTAGTTTTTGTATATATTAAGTCTAATTGTGTTGAACTTCACCTCAGGTGTCAATGTTTGAGAAGTCAATTTCAAAAATGAACTTGAGTGATCTCATGAAGGCTACTAATAACTTCAGTAAAAGCAATGTTATTGGGACTGGAAGATCTGGAACTGTTTACAAAGCTGTCCTTGACGACGGCACGTCACTCATGGTTAAGAGATTACTGGAATCTCAACACTCGGAGCAAGAATTTACGGCTGAGATGGCCACACTAGGAACAGTGCGACATCGTAACTTGGTTCCTCTTTTAGGTTTTTGCCTGGCCAAAAAGGAGAGGCTTTTGGTCTATAAAAATATGCCAAATGGTACTCTTCATGACAAACTACACCCTGATGCCGGCGACTGCACTATGGAGTGGTCTGTAAGGCTCAAAATCGCAATTGGAGCAGCTAAAGGATTTGCATGGCTTCATCACAACTGCAATCCTCGTATCATCCACCGAAACATAAGCTCAAAGTGCATTTTGTTGGATGTAGATTTCGAGCCCAAAATTTCTGATTTTGGCCTTGCAAGATTGATGAACCCAATCGATACCCATTTGAGTACTTTTGTAAATGGTGAGTTTGGCGATCTAGGTTATGTTGCTCCTGAGTATACAACAACTTTGGTGGCTACACCTAAAGGGGATGTTTATAGCTTCGGAACTGTGCTTCTCGAGTTGGTAACCGGTGAAAGACCTACACATATAGCGAAAGCTCCAGAAACTTTTAAAGGAAATTTGGTAGAATGGATTATGCAGCTCTCAGTCAACTCTAAATTAAAAGACGCCATTGATGAATCACTAGTTGGAAAAGGCGTTGATCATGAACTTTTTCAGTTTCTAAAGATTGCATGTAACTGTGTTTCATCAACTCCAAAGGAGAGGCCTACTATGTTTGAAGTATACCAGTTTCTAAGAGACATTGGGAGTAGATATAATTTCATAACTGAGGATGAGATAATGATACTTACAGATAATGGTGATGCTGGTAAGTTGGAAGAACTTATCGTAGCGCGAGAGGGACATAGTTGATAAGGTATTTGAGATATAATAGGGTATGCAGTTAAATTTTAATTTGTAAGTATCTCTTCCTTTGTGATTCTGAAATAAGTGTTATAATTTTAATGTGTTATATTATAAATGTTATGGTCTAAATGCAGTCATGTGCCATCAATATTGAAACATCATGATATCGTGGACGCCCATTTATATATAGATGACCTTGTTATAATCCTTATTTTGCTCTAATATATTTCATCTCCCTCTTGTATGTTATTTGATTGTTATTGTTATGTTGGTGGAAATTCATCACATTATGTTGCAAGTTACTCTTATTACTGCTTTTGCCTCCCTTCGGTTTAAAAGGTGCAAACCAACTGGGGGGTCGTCATGCTAGATTGTAATTCTTCTGGTTGCTCTATTTCATTTTACATGGCTAATTCTAACGTGCACAAGTGACATAGATTGTGTACCATGCATAAGTTTCTTTTACCATTAGATCATTAGTCTCGCCATATTAATGGTACCTCGACCTCACCAAATCTACTCCCTACTCTTCTACTTCCCCACACTCGCTCTCCCCCTCCTTGGTCAGAAACCTCCTTCAACGGAGCATTTCACAGAAGAACCGAATCCGTGATCAATTCTTGGAACAAGTGATCAGCCCCACTAACTACTCCTATCGACACTGCCAACAACCTTCACAATCGTAAGCACTGGCATTAATAAGGGCAATAGTAAAAACTAGTCTAATATTATTGTTTAATTCATTTGTCTAAGATGGTGATAGGCCACAATCATTTGCAATTTGAATTGTCTATTCTTTATGTACCGCTTCGTGAGTGTTTAAGGGATTTGAGTATAAAAATAAGATTAGTTGAACGCTCTCAAGGATTAAGATTGTGATTTATGTCCAGTGAAAAAAATAAAATTGTGATGTGTGGATAAAATAAGAGAAGACATGGAAGTAAAGCTTCTCTCATCCTTGAAAGAATCTTGCTTTGCAACTGAGAGTGGTTGAAATGAAGATGGAAAGATTTGATGGAGAGGGTGTAGCATCAAATCTGGTGGGATTGTTCATCTGATGGCGGAACAAAAATTCTAGGTGCACAACTTATGTCACTGATGTTGTCAATGTTGAAAGTTTGCATTTAGTATATTTTTTGTTGCTTCTACAATTCATGTGTTTTGTGGATGTTCATGTAGAGTGTGTACTAGTGTATTCATGGTCACTTGGTGGATGTTCATCAGTAGTATATTTTTCTGTTACTTCTACAATTCATGTGTTTTGCTTCTATTTTTTGTTGCTTCTACAATCCCATTAAAGTACTGATACATAAAATACTGCAACACTTGGAAATTAAAAGATCCAAGTATGCTAAGTACTGTGTATCTAAGTTGGTCTTACATTGACTAAAACTGAGGTTGGTCACTTATTCTATGGGTTGTTTTTTTAAGTGAAAGTGGTTGTTACACGTACTTTTCTGTATTTTTGTAGTTAACTTTGTCAAAAAGGGTAATGGTGTACGCATAATGTGACTTAAACAATTTTTCCAAGAGATTTTTTTTTTTTTTTGTTAAATGATACAAGTAAACATAACTTTAGAATTTGTTTATATTACAATGAATATAAAATTAAAAGAAACACTCATTTTTGGGATTGAATCAGTCTCTCTAGGAATTCTGGTATCACTTTTCCTGTCTCGCAAACAATTTCCCGGTAAATTTAAATCTGCACAAAGGAAGATTCATAAGGTACTGATGATCGGATTTTGTTTAAGATAAAATTAGGATAGTACGATCAATTTCCCGGTAAACAAATACATATGTCCCGATAATATTATAAATATGGATCAAATTTGATTGATTTGAATACTCTTGAATGATTCAACCTTCAGGACCCTGATTTTGAAAGGAGGGCACACCCCCAATAATTCGTTTGGAATAAAAATGACGTTCTAATCACGGTGTATGAATTAATTAACATAAAAAGGAAGGACACTGATTTTTTGCTGATTTGCAGATAATTGTACTACCGTAAACAGTGTTAAAATAATTGTCTATGTTTTACTGCTTTGGTCCGACAAAAGGGACGTTTCAGGTCTACACAAAAGAAAGAAACCATGCTGTCAATTATAAATTACATTTGTTTAAAGTGAATTGTTTACTAAGTGTGTAACTAATACTCCTTCTGATTTTCTTATATACAAGAGACAAATATGTTAGCAAAGGTTGATGTATTTGATTCATTATAAAGACCAAATACATCAACTTTTGTTTACTCATTTGTTATCTTATCTTATAAAAATGATTGGAGAAAGTGGTTCATTTATGGCATCTTGTCATTTTTTATTCATTTGTCATCGTAATTTATTTTACAGCGACCTCCAATCAAACTCCATAGTTTTACCACATCACTTCACACTTACAAGGGTACATAAAAACACGACATTCAATTGGGTAAACTAAAAATATTTCACACTGACAAGCACTTGCCTATTAATATTTTTTTTTAGTTATGATTTAGGTTTTTCAATAATTTTACTTATCTTCAATGATTTATGATTTAGTATGAAATGTGTGTTATCGAGAAAAAGGTTAAACTGGATATATGAGAGTACTGAAGGGCACGAAGAGAATTGAAGAAGCATAACTCCTAACCCAATGCTATATTAAGACAGTAGAAAATTATTATGTGCTCTTACGTGTCAGGCATTTTGCATTGAAAAAGATGGTTTAGTGCTTTTAAAAATTTGATTGCACGACAGTAACTCCTTGTAGTTTCTTAGCATATGAAGAGGTTCTAAGTTAAAATAAGTAGTGTATTAAACGGAGGCATGTTTGACACCTAAAAAACTGAAGATCTCAATCCACATTGTCGATTTAAACAAACATAAATTCTGTTTCATTTTAATCCTCCTCCTGCCTAACATGACAACAGCAAGACAAACTGTTTGAGCACAAGCACCGAGATGATAAACTGAATCTCAGCAAACCAACTTTCTTAAAATTCAACCTATCCTCTCAAGAAATTAAGGCCCCAAAAACTCCAGTTTGTGAAATTAAGAGGAAAGAACTTGCATCATATTGCATTCGTTTAAGCAAAATTGAAGTAAAAAAAAATCACAAGACTGGTGAATCAACTAACAAAACAAATAAAGACTAAAATATGCTTCCATTAAAGTAAAATTTGATAAGAATGTTTCAACTTTCAACAACCCATGTGTTCAAATATTAGTCTAGCCAATATACGCACCCTCAAGAAGCAATGCAATGCAAAAGGAACAAAATAGCACTGCAAACTAATCAAGTTTGCTTTATTTGCCAAGTTAAGTGGCTATTGCACCACATAATCGAATGTACGAAAATTTAAAACTCCAGGTTTGAAAAGCATACTGCATAAGAATGTATGTAAATTTTATTCTTTTGAAGTGGCATCTTTCAGATATGCAATAAGATCAGCACGTTCTTGAGGCTTCTTAAGACCAGGAAAAACCATCTTCGTCCCTGGGATATACTGCATAAGGGTAAAAGAATACGCATATCAGTAAAATACATGGTTAAAACAGACTTTCAAGGCTACCTATCATCAATATAACCATAATAAATTAACAGCATAACCTTCTATTAATAATCATTTGATAGAGATTTTTTATGCAATCTAAAAAGAAACAATGAAATACCAATCAATGTGTTGTACCTTCTTGGGGTTCAGCAAGTAATCATACAATGTCTTTTCCTCCCAATCCACAGCCTTGTTCTTGTTAGCCGCAGAATAGGAATATCCAGGAGTTGTCCCAGATTGCCTTCCAAACAAACCATTCAGATTGGGTCCTAAGGTCAGCAACAAATAAAACAAACATTATCATCTTTAGAATATTACATAATGACATTATTCAAGGAGAGGGCACAGGAAACTGAAACTATTGACACAACTGCCTGGACTATGATCAGATATATAGATATTTGCAGCGGCATAATGGAGAAGGTACACTATACCAATCATATGTGAAAAATATTGAACGGCATAATGATAATCGCTTGAGTTTAGTTCATTGAACCGACTCAGCTCAAAAACAAGAACAAATATCATATTGAATTTATTAGTTTGAGACAGCGACTCTCTAATCAAAATTCATTCAATAAATCATTATAAAATATAAATTTAAAAAATTCAATGATTAAAATAACATTGGGGGTGATATGGAGAGTAGAGAATGAGTTTATAAAGTTTTGAATGCGTTCACAAAAACCTTACATTAAATATTAAAAAAAAAAACTGTTAAAAAAACAGGGTTATTTACCCTCATTATCAAAATCTCTCTTCTCCCCCTCATGAGGCAAACCAAAGAGGGTTGTTTACCCTCTCATCTCAAACAAAACGAATATCTCACCAGAACCCTCTCCTTGCCTCGTTTGAACCAAACATTCCGAACATACCAAGTATACAAACCATCGATTTAGTCCCTAAACTATGTAAACATAACAAGTAATCTCTGAAGGTTTAAAATTTGTGAATTTAATCTCAGGGTTATCAAATAGCAGCTATACCGTCACTAGTAAAAAGTGTTGTCAAAAAACCGATATTACGGAGCTGTAACATAGCAGAATTTGAGCAAACTGCAATTCTCCACAATCTGTGATTGACAACACTATTTAAAATAAAGATTAAACTTCCAAATTTTCATATAGTGTAGGGATTGTTCATTATATTTGTATAGTTTAAATACAAACAAATATCATTAACTTCAACCTAAACACTTAGGTTGGATCGGACAAAACATAAATTGGTAAAGCTAACATCAACACAAAATTAATTAGTCACAATAGAATCACAAATCCTTAACATTTAAAGCTTCAACATATATTAAACAGCATAAAAGAAATCATAACATAAACCCTAACAAGATCTTGAACAATCAAAGCACATCAATCAATCATAGAAAAAACTTAATAGCGATTAGGTTAAAGAAGTAAAATATGAAATAAAAGATGCAAAAAAACAACAGAGGATGTGTAGATCTGAAAGTTTATCGAAGAATAGTAAACCTTGTTTGTGGCCGGCGCCTTTGTCGACGGTGTGGCACTGAGCGCACTTGGTTTTGAAGATCTTCTCGCCGGCGGCGGGGTTTCCGGGAGGAGCTTCATCGAAAGACGCCATTTGAGAAAGTTCTGGAAACGAGCAGCGTGTTGCGAAAGAATTCAATTACAAAATGAGAATATGCTATGCGATGCTATGCTATGTGGACTTTATGTATGACCCAAAAGTTATAGAAAACCTACACCGCCATTTTGGGCCACCGAAATCACTTTTTCATTTTTATTTTATTTCATTAAATCAATTATTATTATTTTTTTCTACAATAAAACGTATTTCATTCACATTAAGTGGATATAAAAAAACAAAAATAACAAATTTCATTCATGCTAATATTTTGGATAGAAAACTAAGAGATCTCTTCCATTTGATTTTAACTATAATTCATGGATTAGAATTTGACCTAGCATTGTGATTTTATTTGATTTGAGTGAGTAATCTTTAATTGCATATAAATGATATTTGGTTCCAAGAAAAAAAAATCTAATGTAGGTTTAAGTTTTGTAAATGAGTCTTGTATAAAGTGGTAAACACACATTATTTCCACTCGATAAAATAGTTAGTGATTATAAAAGATCGTTTTTTACACTTATTTTATCTAAATTGATGCGATACTCCGTATACATAAGCCATTACCTAAATTGCATTTATTCAAATACACATTGGACAACATTCTCCCCCTTAATAAACTTTTCTTGACCTTTGAGAGTCTCTCTTGGTTTCTCGAACCTTTTTCTCAAAGAAAATATCAGCAACTTGACCATTTGAATTCAAAGCTTCAATTACACCCCTTGCTTCAATTGCTTTTTAAGTGAAGTGATGTTTATCGGTTTATATTTTTTCTTCCATAAAAGATGAAATTGTGGCTTGCCTTTGTTCCATCAATCTTTCTCTTCATGAGTATTCTTTTTGCATATGCCACACCATTTATTTGAGCCTTCAAAAATTTCCCGCCTCTTCCTCAACCTTTAGCAAATTTGTCACCTCAAAAGAGTCATCTTTATTATGGCTGAATGGTGAGTTTGGAATGGAAAAAGTTTTCGACTAAATTTTTATTGTGTCATGAAACCCTTTGATCATTGGATCTAAGGGAACCCATCAAGCCTTGGATAGTCATAGTTGAGAAATCCGTGGTTTTTTCTATAACAGCTACCATATGATCAAATTTTTCAATCAAGCTACTTAAAAATATTTATCTACAATTCGTAGAATTGTATGTCAATGAGACTTCATACGATTCACCAAATGAGCGAGTCTATTAAAGCACTCATTCACGTTTTCATTTTATTTCAATTTTTCATTTTCAAAATCTCTTTTAAGAGAAGTAAGTTTGATCTTTCTCATCGTTGCAGAATTTCCAATGCTTTGTTGACTGTTATTGAGACTCCTCTTTGGTCATCCCAATAACTAGTATTTGTTATTCTTTTTATTCTTCAATTATTCATGTTGAGCGACTGTAACATTTGTTGTAGATGCTACTTCTTCGTACCCTTCTTTGATAAGCTCCAATACATCCAAATGGGTGGGGAAAAAAAATCATTTTTAGTGTCAAGAAATCATAATTTTCTCCTTCAAATAAAGGAACTGAAGGATTATGCAAGAGGATAAAATTAGAAGAATATAATTGAGGCTCAAATATACTTCGTTGTTGATACCTCAATTTGTTTTTGTTGTGTTCACCTTGTTAGAAGGACTCTTCTAATATATCTCCTCAATAGGAATGACGAAATTCAGCTTACTCTCTCCTACACCGTACCAGGTTATGTAACTAAGAAAAACATTTGCATCCTATATATGCATTCATTTCAGCAAACCAAGTAACAAATTACAAGACTAGTGAATCTACTTATCCCACAAATAACTAATTTATGCTCTCATTTAAGTAAATTTGATTTGATAAGAGTTTTTCAACTTTCAAAAACTAATAAGCTCAAACATAAGTCGAACAACTAATGTGTTCAAACGTAAGTCCTACCAATATACACAACCTTTAAAAGCAATGCAAAAGGAACAAAATAACATCGGAAAGTAATATTGTCTGCTTTATTTGCCAATATAGAGTGCTAATTACAACGCAAGATCAAATTTCCAGATAATTAAATATCCAGAACTCCAAAAGTATACTACATATGATACATAAATTCAACCATTTTCAAGCGGCCTATTTCAGATATGCAATAAGATCAACACGTTCCTGGGGCTTCTTAAGAGCAGTTGATACCATCTTCGTATCGACCATGTACTACATAAGAATAAAAAAAATAATACACAAATCAGTGATAGATTTAATCGAAATAGGCTTTCAAGGTTACCTCTCATGATAATTTAATAGAAAAAGAGCTAATTCATAGTAGAAAACAACAAAGGTTAGAATGATGATATTATACAAAGAAGTATCAAATGGTTACTAATAACCATTTGATATAAATATTTTTTATGTGATCTAAAAAGAAACATTGAAATGCAATCAATGTGCTGTACCTTCTTGGGGTTAAGCAAGTAATCATCCATGATCTTTTCCTCCCAATTCATAGACATGCTCTTGTTAGCTACACAATATGAATATTCAGGAGTTGTCCCAGATTGACTTCCAAACAAACCATTCAGATTGGGTCCTAAGGTTGACAACAAATAAAACAAACATTTTTATTCAAGCAGGAGCACAGAAGTAGCACATGATACGTAAATGTGAGAGTTTATTTAGGCAGAAAAGAATACTAATATTAAACCTTGTTTGTGAACGGCTCCTATGTTGGTGTGGCATTGAGCGCAATCACTCCTGAATTTCTGCTCGCCGGCAGCGAGGTTTCTGGGAAGTGTCTGTTCGAACAACTCCATTTGAGAGAAAAGCAAGTAGATCAATTCAATTGATAAATGATATGGTATTATGCTATGTGGACTTATGGAGGACCGAATATTTATTGAAAAAACCAGCCACAGAAATTGGATAAGGATAGCCTGCAAAAATCCTTTGTGTTTGGTTGTGAGAAGAAATCTAAAGAGAGGTGAGTAAAAGAGTCTAAGAAGAGACAAATAATGTGTTGTTTTAGTATATAAAAGAAAGATATATGACTCACATATCCTAAATCAACCGATAAAAATGTCAAAATTACTAAATTGGAAGATATGATTGAGGTAGGAACCCTAATCTCTTCACATGTGTGTGTGAGTTTTTATGATTATTTATCATTTCATTTATCTTAAAAAAAAAAGTTAAAATAAGAGATAGAGATTAGAGAGAGTAGTATTTCAACCGTGCGAAGAGAGAAGTGTTATGAATTTTGTAAGGTAAAAACCGATATAAACTTTTTTCTATCCAAATTAGTTTTTTTTTATTTTTTATTAATCAAATACATAACCTATTATTCTAAAAAGGAATTAATTAATTAACAAAATGTATTTTGATTTAATATATTGGTTTAATATAATAACTTACTAATTATTCTAATTTTTGTTCACTCAAAATAAAAAAAAACGTTTTTTCTTACCTAGTTCTAAAGCTGTCAAAATGGGTGTTGAGCTGCATCTTATTATGATTCGGGCCGTAAAAAAACAAAAGAAAATCATATCTTTTTGGCCTGACCCACCCACGGGTTGGCCATCGGACTTCAGCATGGTCCATAAACCTTTTAGAATCATAAGCTTTTCAAAATCAACTTTGAACATGATAAACTTATTTTTCGACTTCTTCGCATCATCGACCACCTCATCTGCAATAAGAATCACATATAAAACTTATTTGATTTTTCACAAAGCATGATTGAGACTAAAAAATAACCCTAACCTATTTACCAAGATTTTAACCAAAACTTTTACATGCAAACAACTAAAGAAACGACCAATAGCGTGACAACCTCTATGAGGATTAACAACTTTAGGAATAAGATCAATAAAGGTATTGTTAAAACCCTTAGGGGATAGATGGATAAATTATCTTTATTTTTTGGGTCAGGTTGGTGAATCCAAAACAGAAATTAAACTTGTTTATTTCTTGTGTTCATTTAGCTAACTCAATACTCATGTTTCACAACTACATAACAAGGGAAGTCCAAAGACCACTAAACACCAACAGTTGTTGCCAAAGCAAAAGAATACATCCTATAAGATGATTATGCAAAAATAAACTTATTACCATTAGTTTTTATAAAAAAGAATTGCGGGAAAAGAAATTATTAGTATTAATAATGGTCATTTTAGTCTCAAATGCGATTTGAATATATTCCATGTGTTTACAAAGTCAAATTCTTAAAACAAGTTGACATCTCTTGAACAGTTAACATTGCTTAATAACATAAAGATTTCTTAACTTTATCATTTTTTTTGTAGTGGTCGGGGTTCGAATCACAGACCTTACATATATTATGCATTGTCCCTACTATCTGAGCTAAGCTCACGAGGACAAAAACATGTCTCACAGCCTTTTTTCTTTAATGTGACAAACAAGAAAACAAACCAATCCAACAAAGTAGAAATGACTCTACAAAATGTCCTCATTCCATTATTATAATTACAAATGGAGAACTCTTTTATTTTGATGCACTAGAACGGATCACAATTGACTCTCATGTGCCTCCAATAGATATTTTCTCAGATTTTCCACAAGGCCATCCATGGTCATGCTGTCTTCTTCATCCATCTGCATCAAAGCTTTAGCAATTTAGAATTTCACTTTATCCCAACATTACAAATTAGAGATACAAACAAACAAAAGACACTCCTTTACTCTTTTGATTTTTTTTAAAATATATTTTTAAAAGTGTTCAAATTTATGAATTAACTAAATAGACTTTTTTAAAAATGGACCAATAACAAAGATTTTTTAAAAAGAGTATTTTGTCAACATTTACACAACCCATTTTGATGTGAACATAAGCATTCACAACAAGGTTTATCAATATACTAATCATGTCGTCCAATAATGATTGATTTATTTGACCATTTTAGACAAAGAAAAATATAAATAAAAGAATTATGTTAACTCGTGTTCTTAACGCACAAATTAAGAAGTTAAAAAGAGAATTAGAAGATAACTTTTGTATTAAAAAGATAAAATTTTAAACTTTTAATATATTAAATGCACAATTTCCAAAATAAAGTTTTTATATTTAGTTTTTAAACTTGTGCCCCAAAAGCAATTTTAAACTTTTAATATATTAAATATACAATTTTTAAAATAAAGTTTCTATATTTTGTTTTTAAACTTGTCCTCCAAGGACACAAGTTAACATTTTCCTAACTTGAGTGTGAATGAAGTTATATTACTTAGATGATACAATTGAAAAGAAAAAAAAAAGAAGTAATTAATTGTAGTGAAAATTGAAAATATTTTTCATTTTGGGACAATTTTTTTTTCTTTAAATAGGTCAATCATTGTGAAATGGTGGGAGTATAAGATAATACACTTTAATTGAAAATTGAAATAATTAATATCTTATAGGATAGGATTAAAGAAGACAGTTTCATAATTGAAAAAAATAAAAATAGATATTCATACCTGAGCAACAATGTTGATAACAAGAATAGAAGCACCAAATGGTAACATGGTACTACTTGTTATAGTGAGATTGAACTTTTCAAGCAATTCATGTATTTTGAGTACCATGTCCTTTTGCTGCTCACAATGAATTCTGATGAGTACTTCCTTTTCTTTGACTCTAGCTTCAACCTCAAGAAGTGATTCTGAGGATTTCTTTTTATTTGATGAAACTTGAGATTTCCACTTGAATATTGCTGGATTTGCTTTGTTATCTTTCTTTTGATTCTCCAATTCTTTAATGCGCTTTTGAAGTTGTTTTGTGTAATTCACAGCTTCACTAAGTACATAACACTTGTCCATCTATATTAATTACAAATTACAAGGTAAAGTCAGATAGGAAATTAACCTCTAATATTCAATTATGCTAGGATAGAATACTCACAACATGTTTGTGTAAGACAAGTGTTTTAAAATTTAAACAATCCGATAATAATACAGCATTAAACAAATATAATAGAGATCTCGAAAAATATGTATATAAAAGTCAATGAAAAGCATAGGTGCAGTATGAGCTGTAGCTTGATTTATTATAATTTAAAAGTAGATTTTTATTTATTTATAATTTTCATCTGACAGTTAGTTTTTTTTTGAAATAATCTGACAGTGTTAGTTTAGAATATGATATCTTGATTTTTTTTAGGGATGATATCTTGATGAATTAATGCAATGCCCACTTTAAGCTCAGTTTTTTTTTTTTTTTTTTATCTTAAACATGAATACATTTGAATTAGCTTATGAATAATTAATTTGAACTTTTTTTTTTGAAGGAACTAATCTGTGAGACAAAGTTCAAATCCCATAATTTTGTAAAGTAGTTTTAGTGTCACTTTAATCAATAATAATTTTCATTTTTTCCATTTTTTTTTAAATATAAAATTGATTGTATACTTTTAAGTTAACTTTAGATCAATAATGAAATCACAGAAAGAAACTAACCTTTTTCAAGCCAGGTATCATGGCTGAAAGTGCAATGATATTCTCTGTTAATTCCCTTCTCCTTTTCCTCTCAGCCATTAAGTGATCTTGTACTGTCTCACATGATCTTCTTACCTTCTTTGTTGCTTCCTTCACCCCCCTTGATTCATCTGTCCCTATAGTACTCTTTCTCTTAGTTTTATGTGACATTGGTTCAATGATTGGTTCAATACTGGAGTTATCAAAAGATAGAAGGTATGTGGTTGGAGAAGAAACACAAGATCTTTCCAAAGACTTGATTGAGTTGGAGCTATTATTACTTTTGTGGTTTGTTTCAACATTCTCATAACCACAAAATAAACTTGTCTCATCAAAGGACAAAATACTATTTGTGGGGCTAGTGGCATCACCTTCAACATTTATTATAGTTGTACTATTGTCTTGGGTTTTATTGGAACAAAGATAAGAAGAGGGTTCACATTCTGGTTCTTCAAGAATGATATCTTTGAGAAACTCTTGCTGATCAAATGTAGTGGTGCTACTTTGATTCAAAATTTCATCATCTTCCATTTCCTGTGACAATTAATTCAAAGATAAAAAAAATGTACCAATTAACAAATAATGATGATATAAAGATTGACAAATCATGTATGTATGCACTATGAAATTTAATTTACCATATAAGAAATCAAATTCTCCAGTGAATCCTCCATTGTTGAAAATTGAAGAGAACCCCTGAAGTGACCCTTTCGTATAGAGTAGTTAGGTGTTGCAACTTATATATAGTGAAATTAATGTTAATGAAATTTTTTGTGCCCACTTAATTCACGTTTTAGATGGAGTGGTCTTGACCACGTAGAGTGAGACCATTTTTTTTTGTCTTATTATTGCGATTTCTTTATTTAAATTATATTTTGGATCTAACCGAATCTAAACAAGATTTCATTTTACAAATTAAAAAGTATAACTATTTCAGCCGGTTGGTGAATGGTGGTAGAACACCGTAGAAAAGAAAGAAAAAAAAAACCTAACTTCAATAATACATTGCAGGTACACTCCTATGAGTCACTTCCGTTAAAACGTTAAATACAAAGATGGTGATAAGCATGTGAGAAATTCGATGGAATATTTTAATGGCCAAACAATTATTCAATACTCCCTGTCTCCCTCTATAGGACCCGCATTCCCTACTTTATGTGTTGGGTTTTGATTATGTGTTGGTTTCATTTTGTTAAAATAAGAAGTTCTAGCAAGATATTGTATTAAATAATTTGGACATGTAAATACGACATTTTAGCTTAAGGTGAAATACTTTCTTTTACATTCTTGAAAGATTGTATTTTTGCATGAGATCATAAAAGATTTGTTTGAAGATTTGATTTACGTAACTTGTGCTCTAAGAGACGTATGTTTTTAGAAGCTTACCAATGTCGGTTTTGCCAAGCTGTGTTTTTGAAGTTAATGTCCTAACCATATTTGATAATAATATATTTTGCTCCTAGAAGATTGTGACCGTATATACGTTTTGGTCAGCTGGTGTGTTTAATCTAATTGAAGAAAAAACTCATGCATTCTCTGACTATATAAGGAAGACTCAAACCCCTGGGAATATTGATCGAAGCCCTCATTTTGAAGAAGTATTTGTTAGAGTTTCATGTCTTATTCTTTGTTATTTGTATACCTCCCTATGTGTTGTCTTGATGCATAGAGCTAATTTATTTAGTTGAGTTGTATGATTGTCATTTGTATACCACTCTAGTGCATCTAGCAAGAGTTGGTCTTTGTATTGGAGTTGCTCTCCTTATTTGATTGTATTTGTGATTGAGCCAATCATTGGGTTGTGGTTGAGAGAAAGTGAGAGGGAATCTCATATCTAAGGGGAGTCTTGGATAGAAATTCACGGGTAGTGATTAGGTGAAAAGGCAAAGAATAAGGTTTGTTCACATAAGACTATGAACAGTGAATTTCCTTTCTTGACATGAATGCATTTAGATGTAGGGGACGTTGCAACGAATTGGGTTACGAAACATCTTGTGTCCTTCTTTACTTTATTTTTGTGTAATAGCAACTCCAATGATTTCCTTTATTTATTTCTAATAAGGAGAGTGATTGACCCATATACGTTACATATGATCAACTCCAAAGGGTAGTTGCTCTCCTTATTTATTTCCTTTATTTTTGTGGTTGTGATTGACCTATATACGTTACATTGATCTATTGTAATAGCAAGGAATCCAGCTCAATCTTAGATGAGTTAGGATCATCTACATTTAAACTCTTCTCCATTTCTTTCATCTGGAGATATAAAAACACAAAAATTCTTGAAAATAATTAATGATGATGAAACTCATTCAATAATAAGACTCACCACCTATTTTTGTGTCTATCTCTTTGATAATGACAATCTCCATTTATTTTTATAAATGGAGATGATCTCAACTCATCTTAGATTATGTTTTAAGCTTTATAAAAGAAAACCCATTTTACACTTTTTAATAAGGCTAATGCTTAAGATAGTGAATTTATTTCCGTGATAAGTTCACGAGGTACAATTTTTCACAGCTTTGACCAAACTTAAACCACAGCTACGGCTTTTATTCCACCAAATCCGGAATGGAAAAAGCTATTTATTGCGAAAAGCGGTATCCCGATAACAGCCCGACATTTATTGTGGTGAAGCCAAATTTTTACTCACCTACCCATGTATTGTGCCAGCCGGTCATGTATTGGAACAAAAAGATATCCAACGGTGCTAGTGTATCGTGAGTAATTCGGGAAGGTTTGTTTCGCTACAAATAGCAAGCCTCATCCGGAATTTGTAACCTACCACCATTTACCACATCAACATTCGTAATTTTTTCACGATAAATTCTTTCCCATTATATAGCACTACTCTTTTGATAAACATGAAATCAAGGATGAGAGGTTCTTTGAACATCTAAAATTTAACACCATATATAAATACAATTTGTATACTGTGTCCATAACATAAATGTCAAAATAACTTTTCACTTCAATCTTATTTCATTAGTCATTATTATACCATAGTCTTGTATTACTTTGTAATCCAAACATACGTTAATAATTCTCTTTTCATAACTTTGTGAGCTTATTAGAAACATAGAGGTAGTTAAAATTTAGTTAATTAGTTAGAGTTTGCTATCTTTTAATTAATAGTTCAATACGAATTATAAGAATTTTTCTTTTCTATCAACCTCTCAAACTTATTTCTCGTGTGAGATAGAATCCTTATATATTTGATTATGTGATTTGTAGCATTTATGTTCTAAATCATATAAATTTTTGGTCAAAACCGACTCAATTTTATCTATGAACATGTCTAATCTCATATCCTCTCAATCAAGTTTTCTCTATACACATGTTTGAACCTCTAATCACAATATTAATGATATTATTATTAATAATTTTAGTCTATAAATCTTCTAGAACTTGATCAGGATTTATAATATTCAATTTATACATACGTATGCTAGTTACAATGATCTTTTTCAATAGGTAAAATTTTCATTAATACCAAGGGGGCCTATTAAAGACAAGATCTGCCAACTAACTGCTCCCTTAAAGAAACTTACAATATCAGTATTTTACTCGGCTTTGCAAAACAAATTTGACAACCCAACATTAACTACTAAAAAAAACATAATTTTTTTTTTTTTTGAAAGAAACATTAAATATGTTATATAGCAAAATTATATAATATATAGCTGTATATATAAGGCATATTATATACATTCACATACAGATTACCCTGCTTATAAAATAAACAGAGAAACATGATTGATTGGCATGGCTTGCAATATAGACCGTTTATTTATTTTAAATTTTAAATTCACCGTGTGCATGTTTATCATGCATGTTTTAACTGTGCTTTTGGCACAATTGACATTTCTTGGGATGATTGTGTTTTTCCAAATGGAGTTGTATATAGCCATATCATAATCACAAAAATACATATGGCATGGCTTGTAATAAACGAACAATTTTTTTTTTCTTCTCTCGTGTTAATGCCTACTTTTTTTTTCTTCTTTTCCAACTAATTTTCTCGTATATACCCATATTGTGTTGATTTTCACAAATATTATTCCTCATCTTTCATAAAATCCAAACTGTGTCAAGCCAAATCAAACATTTCTCTTTCTTCAATTCTCTTTCCTTCAAGAAATTCCTAGTCTGCAAAAAATGAAAAATTCCATTCAGTTTTGGAAACTACCTCCACCCCCATCCTATCAAACACACCCTGCTAAACTTTCCTAGTAAAACTACATGAGAATGAGAAGAAAATACATTTGCAACTTTCGTCCTCTCTAAAACACAACACACAAGACCGGGGCTGAAGAAAATATTGTTGGAAAAATTCATAAATCATGTGACACTTACGAATATTTTAAATGTGACACTTACGAACAAAGTATTCAACAAGAAAAATGATACATAAACCACATGAAACTTTCAAACGTTTTAACTCCAATTATTTGGTCTAATGGTAAAAGGATAAGTTTTGGATTAGATTGGATCCAATAGTTCTAGTTTCGAGCCACTAAAAGGAGGTAAATATAAAGAAAAAATTGCAAGTGTTTTTTGATATTTGAGGTCTTTTTTACTTTTTTGGTTACAAGAGGTCTTTTTTACTTCGTACCGAGAGACCATCACCTAATTTATTTCATCAAAAATATACTTCAGAAACGTTTAATTTGACAGCAGAAAAACGGGAACAAAACAAACGTGTAGGACAAAATAAAAAATAAAGGTAGCAATAGTTCAATAATAATAATATCATTAGTGCTACTCAGTTGCTAGTTGAAAATGATTATGATAATAGTCATAATAATAATAATATTTAACAAAGGTTGGATTAATAAGAAATTGACTCACCAGTAATGTCACAAGTTCAATTCCCTTTTTAAGTGCTCAAACGAAGATAATGGGTCTTAAATGATGTGGAAATTTCATACCCGTAACATGGTAAAAAAAGTATAAAAAATGAAGAAAAAAAATCTTCTTATTGTATTCAATATGAAGAACACTTGGACACCAAATGAACTTTTTGAATAATACGAATTAATTGATTCAGCCGTCGAATTGAGTTGAAAGTTCTTTCTTAAACTGATCAAAGTTTTATTTGGATAACTGCCTTATTTTACGGCTTATAGCACAAGCGTTGATCATATAAGCAATTATGAATAAACTATTAATTTAATACAAAATAAATTAAAGTCAAACTTTCTTTGTATAACATATGTGTTGTACTCATATAAGCTATCGTAGAGAGCTTATGGAAATAAGCTCAAAACAGTTTATTATAACATGTCATGAGCTTATTTGCAACATAAAAAAAATACGTTGTAAGTTGTTTTTTTTAAGTTCTCCATTACATTGTCTCACGTGCTTATGATGGTAGATAAGTTTAAATAAACCTTATAAAAATTCATATAATTTTAAAACTATATGATGTTTTCAAATAAGCCTAGTAGATTATGAATATTTCATGAATGTGTCTAACTTTATCAAATTTTACTCATATTGGTTCTCTTTTTTTGAACAATCATATTGGTTCTCCTTAAAACATGTTATGATAAAATTTATTGATTTAATATGAAAACTAATTTATACATAATACAAGATTTATTTCACTTGTCTACCATTAAATTAGTCTCATTTTCAAAGTAATGATAGTGTGCAAATTATGTCATTTTTAAGGCGCATAATGGTCCATGTACAGGCCAGATTCATAACTTTATAATGAATACACCAAAAACGTCATGGCATAGACAATTATATATTAACCTAGCTATATGTAGTCTTTTTCATCAATCTGTAGCATACATGTAAATTTTTGTCTCCTTCTCATGAAATGCAGAATATAATTGAGTCCTGCTAATATTTTCATCTTACTTGATTTTTTTTTCGGGGATGTATTGGTGCGCAGGATAAGGAGACATGATATAATTAGAATATCCTATCCTGAGTCAATCCGTTGTTTGGTGCACCAATAGGAAAGGATAAGTTTAACCTATTTCTATTCCTATCCCACTTCTCCTTTGTTGTTTTTATCCTTGGTTTTTGATGGGATAGCAATATAGCTATCACACGCGTATCTCATGTTCATGACAACACATCCTTCGATTCCCACTCCTTCAATTCCCGTTCTTTTTTCATTTTTTTCCCCAATTTTCTTGTTCCAAATCAATTAAATTCCAATGATTTCTTCCCACCGCTTCTGTCTTTCTTCCCAATCAATTTCAATTAAATTCCAACACATCAATTAAATTCCAACGATTTCTTCCCACTGCTTCTGCCTTTCTTCCCAATTAATTTCAATTGGCAACACACATATCAATTCCCAATCTGATTTCAATTGATATGAGCAACTTCACAACTCAAACTCTTTCTTTCATCTTCTCTGCAAATTCAAGTTCAAACAAGAAAGAAGCAATGGCTTCAGATGCAACAGCAACAACGAAGGTTGCTGGAGGTGTTTTGCCTAACATGCGACTATTGATGGAATGATGAAGAATTTGATTTCAATGAAGGTTATTGGAAAGAAGGTACAAATTGGGTCTGTTAATCAGAAGTATTAGGTTATCTACGTAGGATTTAGTGTTTCTTTTTTATCATAGGATTTAGTGTTAGGTGGTTCAGCTATGGTACTCTACAGAATGAATTTCTCTTTCTTTTTTTTTTATTTTGTTGAAAGAATGAAATGGATTTCTTCTTATGTTGAGATTACGATTATATGTTGCATGGTGTATAGCTCCCAATTTTAATATAATTTCATATTTTGGGCATAAAAAAATTAAAGGATATGGATATTTTAGTTTAGGTGAGGTGCTTCGTCTGTCGAAGATGGAGGCTC
>Ga0315915_1003426_pt1 | contig 20092 bp, 12 predicted proteins | sample MpolbnodulesMG_FD_207738 | JGI IMG/M metagenome (GOLD analysis project Ga0315915, IMG submission 207738) | Medicago polymorpha root nodule microbial communities from Los Angeles, California, United States - branched nodules | ecosystem: Host-associated > Plants > Roots > Nodule | place: USA... | reverse complement strand
CAAGGCAAAATAAAAATAAAAAAAATAACACGTGGCACCTCACTTAGGGTGCCACGTCAGCATAGACCGAGTCAATATCAGCCTTGGGGGCCAAAACTACTACAGTTGCAAAACTTAGGGGGCTGTTTTGTAGTTTTTTTTCTTAGGGGGCCAAAATCGCAACTTTGAAAAAATTTGGAGGATAAAACTGCAATTAAGCCTAACTACAATTACTCCGACTGTGTAAAGTTGACGTCCCTTAGTGTATCCTTTAGAATATAGTTAAGTTTGGTCCATTCCTCATATTTCTTTGCCATCTCTTGTAGGGGAGAAGGGTCGTTGAAAGCCGTCCCTTAACATTGAAAAAAAAAGTTAAATATTATAAAATTTAACTAATGGAGATAATTGTTACTGCAGTATAAATGCTTCCTTGTATAGCATTAACATTTATCCGTCCATAATTGTATTCCTAATGAAACAAACAATGATGAGAATGTTACTGCATTTTCTTTCCATATTGCTTGGCGTTCTTACTATTTTGGTTTTGATACAAGCTCAGGATCAATCAGGTTTGTTTATGAATTTGTCTATATCATCTTTATATCACATAGTTATTACTAGTAATTATTATTTGTATGTACTATAGTTGAATAAGTTATCTTAATTTATATATGTCTCAGGATTCATTAGCATAGATTGTGGTCTACCTCAAGATTCGAGCTATTTTCAAACGACCACAAACATAAATTACATTTCAGATACAAAATTCATCGATACAGGTGTAAGCAAGAGGATGCCATCTAAAGTTAATATTGAACAGCAACTAAAATATGTGAGGAGCTTTCCTAGTGGAGTGAGAAATTGTTACAGAATAAATATAACAAGTGGTACTAAATATTTAATCAGAGCTTTTTTCTATTATGGAAACTATGATGGTTTAAATAATCCCCCACAATTTGATCTTCATTTTGGAGCTAATGTTTGGGATACAGTGAAGTTGTCCTCCAGGGAAGGCTTCGCGTTCCTGGAGATCATATACACTCCATCACTAAATTACATACAACCATGTCTTGTTAACACAGGCAAAGGTATTCCATTCATTTCAGTTATAGAATTGAGGACTTTGAACGATAAAACTTATGGCACACACTCAGCTAAATCAGTATTATCACTCTCTGGACGATTTCACATGGGTTCCAAATCCAACAAAAACTTGCAATATCGGTAAGATGGAGTCAGTTATAGCAGCACATTAATTAATTAGCTATTTTTAATATTTATAAAAGAGAATTGTTAATTTACATTCATCTAAAAACATTAAGTTTGAAATTAATAAGTGTGTACCTTTTTATTTTAACAAAAAAAAAATCACTATATGAAGTCACGAAGAAATCAAAGATAGTTTTGTAAATTTTGATTGAAGTTGGTGTAAATTAGTAAGATGGGTGTCAATTAAGATAGATATTTAAAATCTTTTTTTTGAGTCAACTTTTTCTTTTGAGAAGAACTTATGTTGTATTTTTTTAGGTTGTTTAATGTTTATAATAAAGCGGGTGTAAATTAGCAAACTTGAGTGCAAATTAACAAATGTTTTGAATGAAAGCTACAAAACTAACCTCAAGTTATTACTTTTAAATAATAAAGATGAATGATTTTTTTATTCAAATGAAAATGTACACACTTTCTAATTTATACTTTAATGTTTTAGGTAGATGTAAATTTGCAGCGTCTTTTATTATAAATAAATAAATAACATCAAAGTCAATTACTGATAAGTTTTTTGGTAACGAACAAACAACACAGGTACAAAGATGATGTTTTTGACCGCATATGGTATTCTCAACTATTCAATAATAATTGGGCACGATTAAGCACCTCCCTTCACAATGATGATCTACTTCAGAATAATTTTGAACCACCAGCAATTGTGATGAGCAGTGCTCTTACACCAGTAAATGCCGGTGACCCTTTAGAATTGCAGTGGAATGCAGGTAATGGAAATGACCAATACTACCTCTACATGTACTTTAATGAGGTTGAAAATCTGGCACCAAATGAAACTAGAGCGTTCAACATCACAGTGAATGACGAGTTTTGGTATGGACCTGTGATACCTATATACCGAAAAGTAAAAACCATATTTAGTACAACACCTTTAACCGGAGGCAGAAGCTATCTAGTTTCCCTTTCCAAGATAGAGAAATCAACCCTTCCACCCATCCTCAATGCCTTTGAAGTTTATAAAGTAAAAGACTTCTCACAACCAGAAACTGAACAAGATGATGGTAAGCAAGCCCTTCAGTTTATTTATTTGAAAAACATGTTACCTCGGTTCTTAAATATAGCATCTTATTTATATATTTTCATATGCGTTAATTATTTATTTTAAGATAACAATTTGTAACTAATATTTATATATTAAATGTTTTCAACATATATTCGTGATCAAAGGTTTTTTTTTATAGAAAATGTCTTAAACTAATGGAGCAGAGAAAGATGATAAATTGTCACAAAATAATCATATTTAATGTTTTATACGAATAAATAGAATTACTTTCAATTTAGGAAACTTGTGAATTTGTTTTTAATTTTTAATTTTTGTTATTATCTTTAAACAAACTTAAAAGACCTGTATTTAAATTTTGATTGGGACCTAGAAATATATTGGGCTATCCTGATGATTATATTAAATTGTCAAAATGGTCTCTATATTTAACCACTTTGAAGATGAACATATTCTAAGGTCGCAGGCCAACACCAACTCAAATGGAGTTATCACTTCATAAGAATTAGTTTCCTATATTTTAACAATTTACTATCAATTTGGGTCATATATTTAATCACTTCCTGTCAATTAACCATTACATTACTACTGAATTTGATCCTCAACTCTCATAAGGATTAGTATGATTAAAATTTGACAATATTCATAATCCAATTAACCTATTTAAAAACATTTTATAAAGTCAGAGACAAATTTGATAGTTTACTCTACCAAAAAAATAAATAATTCTCTTGTAAAGAGTAAATTCGTAAAATAATATTTCTACCAAATTTCTAATTTGCTTAATTTAGTAAATTATATCTTAATTTAGTAAATTATATCTTATATTTAGGACAAAAAATATATATATGATTTTTAGTATAATTTGTGGTGTAAAGTAAACTGTGCGTAAATTGGCTTGAAATATTTTGACCTGTTTTTCTTAATATCAAATACCAGTTGATACTATCACAAACATCAAGAATACTTATGAGGTGGCTAGAAATTGGAAGGGAGATCCATGTGGTCCTGTGAAGTATATGTGGGAAGGCCTAAAATGCAGTATTGATGACAATAACATCCAAAGAATCACATCTTTGTAAGTTTAGAATCGCTTAAATATACATAATTTCAAAAACTTTAATTGTCCTCTGAATTATATTTGAAAATGCAACCAGGAATTTGTCTTCAAGTGGATTGACTGGTCAGATAGCATCTTCTATATCAAAGCTGACTATGTTACAGTATTTGTGAGTTCCTAATCTCATTTGATTAAATAAGCAGTGGAGTAGTGTATGTTTGTATGAAGGGTATTGAGATTGATGAAATATCCTCTCTCTTTTTTTTGTTAGGGAAAAATCCTATTTTTTCTTCTTTCTAAATTTAAGAAATTGTAAGATATTTTTAACATAAATCAATTGTCCTTAAAATGTTATATGATCATTTGTCATGTTATTACTTCAATTAGTTTTTTTTTTTTTTGAAAGATATTACTTCAATTATTTAAAATATCAAATAAATACCAAAGTATAGTGACTATAGTCTCATTTGGTTAAATGATGAAACTAAATACATTCAATTTGAAAATTAATCTCTCTGCATTGGGGGATTCAAAATTGTAAATGCATATAAAATTGTTTCCTTTCAGGGATTTATCAAACAATAGTTTAAAGGGTTCCTTACCTGATTTTCTGATGCAACTGCGGTCACTAAAAGTCTTGTAAGTCCTATGACAATGAATCAAATGTAATTTCATTGATTATTAGTATAAAAGGTAAAAAGGGGTCATTTTTTTTTTGTCGTGTGTTGGCAGAAATGTGGGGAAGAACAAACTTACAGGGTTAGTTCCAAGTGGACTCCTTGAGAGATCAAAAACAGGTTCACTATCATTGAGGTATGCCTCGTACTCAAAGCTATAAATAAATATATCAATTTTTATAAGAGAAGAGTAAGGATTTAGTTGGGATGACGAACTATGTTAAGATTTGGGCAACAATAATTTTGGTCATGAATATTAGAAACGGTGACAATTATTATTTTAATTTTTTGGAATTGGCAAAATTTCGATTAGAATCACCACTACATGCACAAGCCGTACACCAATATCACTGTACTATCTGAATGTACCAAAATTTAAAATAAATCTCTAAATGTTTTTGAAAAAAAATAAGGACAATGCTGTATACAGCGACATTTTCACGAACATATTTTTACTATATATTTTAAGCACTAAAAGTTTTTTTTTTTTGTTTTGAAAGAAGTATTGGAAGCTTATTTCCACACCACTTGGGTTTTCTAGTAGACGTGTCTCCATGTCTCATGCATCTCTGTTGTGTTTATGCTCCCAATAAAACAAAATGAATGTTCTAAATAACAAATTTGGTTATAATTGTTAATATAAATCAAATTTGGAGGAGTAAAACATGTTGGCCAGTTTTTTATTCTATATCAAAAAGCATTCGTGAATTTTCTGCGAAGAAAGTATTCGCGAGATAAAGCATTTCCCAAAAAATTAAGTTAATTTTATGGACCCAATTGACAAAAAAAAAACACATTCAAGGACTCAACTAACTAATTAAAGAAACATTTGATGACTAATATTACTACTAAAAGACACATTTAGGTAGGCATTTGTAATTTTAATATATTCACTATAGTGACAATGTCTTACACATTAGAGATTAAATGGTTGTTTACGTGCTCTTAGAGTGTGTTTAGATGAGGTAATTGAGAAATTTTAAAGAATTTAAAATTCCAAGCAATTTAAATGATTCAATTAAATTACTTTCATTTCTCAATACTTTTGTTTGGATAGAGTAATAAAAAATATCATTATCATCATTTTTGGGCAACTTTTATAAATTTTAATTTTTAGAGGCCAAATTTGAAAATTGAAATTAAGGGTCAATTTGTAAATTTAAAAAATTTGAGGGGTCAAATTATAATTTTTGAAAATTTTGAGGGGCCAATTTGCAATTTTTTGGAAATTTATTGGGATCAAATTGAAAATCTTGGAAAATTTGAGGACCAAAATGCAAAATTTTAAAAATTATAACAATGAAGAATTTTGAAATTCTTAGCTTTTAGGTGTCATTTCAAATTCTCTAATGACTTGACCAAAATACTTCATGAATTTCCATCATTTTGAAAATTCTTCAAATTATTATCCAAACAATAAAATTCACCTCAAAGTATTTGAATTCCCCCAAAACATTCTCTCATCCAAACACACTTTTACGGTTTTTGTTTTCGATAACGAATAAAACACAAAATTCAATCCTTCAATTCCATACATGTATGCGTACGTGGTGTACCACATATGAGCTTAACATATCAGCTCATGTGCTTTATATGTGAAACTGACTAATTCTTTTGCATGTCAAAGAGACCCTAAATTTGAATAGTTTAACTCTTAATTTTAGAGGTGCGTTATTTAAACAACATTTGTGTGACAACTTTAGAGACAACCATAAATTTATTAAAAAAAGTACGTATTGATGCGAAAATCAAAGCAATAGAGAGATAAAAGTAAAAACATAATAGGAATATGACAAAGAAAATTGTACAAAAGTTGTCGCAAAATAATTGTATAAATATAATTTCTCTAATTCTAGCTGATATTTTTCTAAGTCTTCAGCCTCTATTCTAAATTTTTGTATAATGCAAATATCACCAATGATACGATAACTAATCTTTTAGCACCTTTAACTTCTTTCAGTGTGGATGATAATCCTGATCTTTGTATGACAGTATCTTGCAAAAAGAACATTGTTGTACCACTTGTTACATCGTTTTCAACATTAATTGGAATCCTTTTGATTTCTCTTGGACTTTGGATATATAGAAGACAAAAAGGTACTTCATTAATCATGTCTACATATACTTAAATTTTTTAAATCATCCGATTTTAAAGAAAAAGATACCCTAGTAATCTAGAATTCGGTCGAGAGGTAAGTAATGTATCAAGTATTGTTTCACGCTGAACAATTCTTTTTATGGTGAAGTTCATTAAACACTTAAACTCACGTTGAACAAATGGTTTTTCTCCGATCTCTATATCCACATTTATGTCTAATTTTTTTCCACATCCTTGCATATTTTCATTCAATTTTCTTTATCACTATAGCTACATGGTCAAAATCTAAGAAAAGGGATTCAATGAAATCAAAGCATCAAACATTCAGTTACACTGAAATTCTCAATATTACTGATAACCTCAAAACTATTATTGGAGAAGGAGGATTTGGAAAAGTTTACATTGGCACTTTACAAGATCATACTCAAGTAGCTGTAAAAGTTCTTTCAAAATCATCAAAGCAGGGTTATAAGGAATTTCAATCTGAGGTTAGTTGTTAGATTCAAGTTAACCAAAGCACAATGGACTCATTCATGATTTTAGTCAGTGGTAATAGTATTCACATTAAGAATCCTGCAATATTTTCCGCAGTTAACTTTGGTAGAGATAACATTAACTCAAAATGCAGGCACAACTTCTAACGATTGTTCATCATAGATGTTTGGTCTCTCTCGTTGGGTATTGTGATGAAGGTGAAGTTAAAGCATTGATCTATGAATACATGGCTAATGGAACTCTCCAACAACACTTATTTGGTAATGTATATTTTGTTTTTAGTTATCTTAACCGTAGTTTTTGTCCTCTTGTTTTTCTTGTTCACGAATTTGGTCATCAGCCATATTAGACCAAAAAAGTGATGATGTGACAAATTTTTTTATTGATGTGTGGTGAAACCTAATCTACTAGGATGGTTCAACATCAGCAGTTTTTATGTAATGTCAATAAAACCTAATCCATTTGGAAGAAATTTTTTCCATCTTTTCATTTTATAGAGTGCTTATCCAAAATTTCAAAGACTAATGCCTATTTGCTTGCATTCAGATGGTAATACAAATATCTTGAAATGGAATGAGAGACTCAAAATTGCGGTTGATGCAGCACATGGTAATGTACATTTTATTTCTAGTATGTCTCTTGATTCTTTTAAAGAGTCTTGGTGCAACAGTAAAGTTGTTATCACGTGATTGAAAAGTTATATGTTTAAGTCTTGGAAACAGAGTAATGGTGCGGAAAATACATCAATTGACGTGACCCATTCTCAAACCCTGCATAAGCAGAAGCATTAGTGCATCAAACTGCATTTTTTTTAATGTCTCTTGGTTCTCTCTTGTACCCTTACATTGCAGTAATTTTTTTGGATTTTTAGGATTGGAATATCTGCATGATGGATGTAAACCACCCATTATCCATAGGGATTTGAAGCCTGCCAACATATTACTAGATGAGAATATGCATGCCAAGATAGCTGATTTTGGCCTAAGTAGAGCTTTTGGTAACGATGTTGATTCTCATATATCCACCCGACCTGCTGGTACACTGGGTTATGTTGATCCTAAGTAAGTGCCAAATGCCAATATTATTTGTATAATCTAACATTAGATTGAAAAGAAGCAATATATTATATCAATGTCACTAATTTAGTTAATTTGTTTGTTTTCTTAATAGATATCAGAGAACAGGAAACACAAATAAAAAAAATGATATCTACAGCTTTGGAATTATTCTATTTGAGTTGATCACCGGTCGAAAAGCACTAACAAGAGCATCTGGTGAATACATTCACATACTTCAATGGGTTATTCCCATAGTTGAAGGAGGAGATATTCAAAATGTTGTTGATCCTAAGTTGGAGGGTGAATTTAGCATCAATTCAGCATGGAAAGCTGTAGAGATTGCCATGTCATGCACATCATCAAATGAAGTTGAAAGACCAGACATGAGCAAAATATTGGTAGAGCTAAAGGAATGTCTATCTTTTGAGATGGTTCAGATAAATAATGGAAGCACCAGAGCTAGAGATGAATTGGTTTCTATAGCTACTGTATCAGAAACCACTATTTTAGCTAGATAACCACCATTTATAATGATATTTTTGTCCTATATATTTGGTGTCACTCCAAATGTTCTAGTACTCATTGTTGTATTTGTTAGAAAATCTAGTGTGAGAGCTGGTGGTCGAATGTTTAGTAGTATTCTATTGTGGAAGGAGATAACATGGTGCGATGAAGCTTCAATGTTACTTACATTAAATCTCAAAGGTTTGAAGACAATTGTAGGGAGATAAATTATAGATACTAAATTCTAGAATGTTCATGGCATTTCCTAATATAAATGTAGTATTAGTTTTTTTTTTTTTTTGTTTATCACAAAGAGGGCTAGAAAGCCCAATGTTGTTTTAGTTTATTTTACTAACTATTAAAGTATTCTAGAAAGATCTATATAAGTGTGCATTATCATCGCTTAACAAAGTGATTCTATATCTTTATAATGTACTTCCTCGGTCCTATAATATAAGCAAAAAAAACTCATTTTTTTGTCCTAAAATGTAAGCAAATAGCATGTCAAAAATAAACAAGTTAAACCTAAAAGATGTATTAGAGGGCTCTAAACCTAAAAGATAAATAAACAAGTTGCAAGCGACAAACCTGTCAAAAATAGGTTTCCGGAATCCACTACAGTTGAAGAAAGTTCTCGATAATTTTATTGAATGAAAACTGTCCTTTAGGCTTCGAAAGTTTAGTTTAAATACTAGAGAAATAACAAACTCTAATGGGAAGAAAATAACAAACTGAAACAAAAACAGAAAAATAATAAAGTTGTGTTGAAATAATAAAAATCCAATTTTGGGCCATCATATGACTTTGAATGGCTAAGTTTCAGCTTGCTAATGGAGTTGCTGATTTTATCCGTCTCAATCTTTATGATTGAATTCGAACTGGTTATAGTTATGAAGGTTTAAGTTTTAGCTTGCTAATGGAGCTGGTTCAATGTACTATTTGGCTCGAAAGGGCGGTTATCACTTGTTGTTGTTTGCAAGAGTTGATGGATCTTAGATTGGTTCTGTGTTGGCAGAGGATTCATACGTTAATTTGGATTTTCCATTCACTATGTTTGACTTGGAGTGTGGGGCTTGAATGGGCTGTTTAGCTTGTTTTCATTTGTTACGGAGTTGATGTATATGGACCCCGCTTCCGTGTTGACGGACGATCCAATCACCACATTGAAGACCTTTATAAAAGTAAGGAAGAGAATATGGAACTTGTTTAAAAGAAAGGTAATGTGGATAAAAGAAATACACGTTCATCTGGTAAACTTCACAATAAAAACCTTTCTTTTAATTTTAAGAAGAAAAAACATGGAACTGAGTTACAAAGTGGAGGTGTCGGGGTCCGAACCCCAGTCATGACGTCCGATCTAACAATTTCAGCATTTTTACCAATTGAGTTAGGATTTATGGAACAACATGAAAATGAGTTTAAACGGTTAAATACTACATTTTTATACTTTAACTTATTTTTATTTTTGAGATGCAAGTTGGTCCCTATATTTTTAAAAGTGACAATTTAGCTCTTTAATTAAGTCAGTTAATCCATTAAAATATTTGGATTTTCTTTTTGTCTTTAAAATTCTTATATTGAATAATAAATAATCAATATTAAAAATGAAACGTGCTTAAAATTTTCCATTTTCATAGTGAACCAATCATAACGAAAAGAAATATACGTTTTATTTTATTATTTTAATTTTTTTTTTGAAAATAAGAGATTTATAATCATCCATTAATGGTTCTGATATATTGATTGATGATTATAAAGGAAGGGTCTTTATCGAGAAGAAGAAGAAAATAGTGAGTGAGTGATTGAACAGTGAATTACTTGCAAAAATGGAGATTGGATTTCTGGGCTTGGGAATAATGGGCAAAGCCATGTCAATTAACCTTCTACGCCATGGCTTCAAGGTCACTGTTTGGAACAGAACCCTCTCTAAGGTACATAACCTAACGCACTTTCTGTTTCTGTTATTCATTTCATTTTAGAAATAGCTTATACATAAGCACTTATATCATAACTGATTATGCCATAACTGCTTAAGTAAGTTTTGTATTGGCTTATTTCTTTATAGAATTACTTGTGATTTTGAAACATAGCTTGTTGTAGTGACTCAGTTTTGTTGTGACATCTGATTATAGTGTGATGAACTGGTGGAACATGGTGCTTCAGTTGGAGAAACACCTGCAGCTGTAGTCAAGAAATGCAAGTATACAATTGCAATGTTATCTGATCCTGCAGCTGCTTTGGCGGTCAGTGCCTGCGAAATTTGTCTTTGATGTGACGCATATTTGTTTTCTCGTACTTAAATTCCGTTTCGTGTTGAATTTTTTAGGTTGTGTTTGATAAGGATGGGGTTCTTGAGCAAATTAATGGAAAAGGTTATATTGATATGTCAACAGTTGATGCTGAGACATCTATCAAGATATCTGAGGTTGCTATACTCTGCTGTTGCTCATGTGTATTTTCGTAGCTGAAAAATGTTGCCAAAATCCATTTCTCTTTTTCCTAGATTGTAATATGAATAAAATGACTTTAGCATGTAATTGACATGATCAAGACTCTTAAGTTTTAGTATTAACTATTAAGCATCGAAGTAAGCATTTTGGTTTTTGTCTAATTATAAATATGTGATTGATTGCAGTCATTGATTTGAATTTGGCCATTGAAAGTTTCTTTTTTTAGGGATGTTTAGTTTGTTGAGAAGTCTATAGTACTGGAGATTATGTTTGGATGACGAATACTTAAGTATGAAGTTAAGCTTTCCTAATTTTATATGCGAGAATTTAAAGACTATGTACATTATTCATAGATTCTTGCCGTAGAATGTTTGAGTATACTATGCTGTTTCAAAAGAAGAAGATAAAAGTGTATATCCACTACTTTTATTTGACGAAGTTCTGTATGTATGAATCAATGGTAGACTGTAGTAAGTAGTAACTATATATCAATGCTATAAGTATATCCTGGTAGTTTGCATTTTACATGATAATAGAAAATGGAATTGGAAAAAAAACCTTTGATATAAATTGCAACTGAAAGATCTGCCTTCTTTCTAAAGGCAATCAAAGCAAAAGGTGGTGACTTCCTTGAAGCTCCTGTTTCGGGTAGCAAGAAGCCTGCAGAAGATGGCCAACTAGTTATACTTGCTGCCGGAGACAAGGTATTTTTAAATATACAATTTGTTGATTAATTTTATGTCATCTTGCTTCCATCCTGCTCTGCTGTGCTTTTAGCCGTTTGGAGAATTGAAACTATTCAGAAACGTTTTCTCTCATTATGTGTTATGTTTCCTCAAGCCTTTCGAACTGTGTGTTTTATTATCACCTTCTATCTGAAGTATTTTTTTTTTGAACAAGCCAAAACTATATGAAGTATTACTTTAAGTTCCCAAAAGAAAATACACTGGAATCTACTTGAAGATATTTGAGTAATATATAGAGGTATGAAATGTAATGAGATGACAATAAATGTGGAATTAAAATCTTTACAGTTTGAAAGCATCAATTTACAATTACTATTCAGATTAGCTATCAGATAGCTCAAAATTTTCATGATAGAGTCTTGCCAGTCCATTTTAGATTGCATTATTGAAAAGGCAACTGTGAGCATAAAGCTATTTTGAAAATAAAGTTAGAAAAGGATGTTGAAGAAGAGGAGTGAAGTATGTTGAAAGAATGTGTAAGGTGCACTGACTATACTAATTCTTTTATGTTTAATGCCAGCTTTTCGATTACATTTTAACACCATATAATTTTTTAATGTATGTAAGAATATACAGTTACATTGTCAACCTTGTTTAAATTGGTTTAATTCTCTTCCTGTTACTGTAACAACTTAGTTTATGAGAGAGAAATGGAACAACACAAGTGGTCTCACAATTTAAAATCTGCAAGAAAATGCTTTTTTTTTTTTTTTTTGTTGTTATTTATTCTCTTGCCTTGTAAGTCTATGCCTTGTAATTGTATTTATAGTTTTATACGGTTATAGTAGGAGATATTGAAAAACTATCCGCCGTTCCCTTTTATATGGAAGAGACGAAGAAATTTAATAATCATTTTGCTGGCATTTGAAGTGTTATACTTGCTATAAGCTCTCATATGATAAAGGCTTAATTAAGCTTGTTTTGTAAACATTGCCATAATAGGTTGGCAATAGGTCCATTTGGATTGCACAGATGGAGGTTGCCTCTCATTAGCCTTTAATCGAACGGTTTAAATTAAGCACTGAAGATTAACCAAATAGACTAAACTGTAATGAATACAAAGACTACATGGATCCTGATTACTGTACATGATTTATCCATCCTGTACAATAAATCTACTCTCAAAGCATATGAAAAACTACAAGCATGCATTTTATCGCCTTATATATTAAATTCACTGGTGGATTCGTTTGATATATAGGCATTCTATGATGAAGCACTTCCAGCATTTGATGTACTCGGAAAGAAATCTTTCTTTCTGGGTGAGGTTGGAAATGGAGCAAAAATGAAACTTGTTGTTAACATGGTAATGGGAAGGTACTTTTCGTCCCTATTTTTTCCTTCTATTCTTAATTTGGTAGTGGGAAGGTGGATAACTTGCAACTTCAATCTAGAGCATTGTATGAATCAAAAAACAAGAAAAATGTCATGTTTGGATAAATAGCTTAATTAAGCGCTTAGCATACACACTTATCATGTATAAGTTATTTCTACAACAACAGATAAAATAAGTCAAACTATTTTCATATAAGCTATAAGTTGTTTTCATAAGCTATCATGTAGAGCTTACGAAAATATGAAAACATGTTACAGACATGTCATATTTTGTTTCCATAAGCTCTCTCAAACAATCTCATAAGTGTTTAACCAAGCAGATAAGTTCAGATTAGTCGATCTAAACAAGCCCAAATTCATTCAGATTGCATATCAGCATTCCTTATTTGGTTGCTAGCCAGATTGCATGTCCTTATCTTCTGTCTTGTTCTTTACATTAGTTATTCTCTTATGTCTCTGTTACAGTATGATGAATGCTTTCTCTGAGGGACTGACACTTGCTGAAAGAAGTGGCTTGAACCCTAGCACACTTCTTGACGTGCTGGTAAGTTACTGTGATGAGGAGGATTCTTGTTAATGCCTTTTATTAACATTCTGAGAATATCTGTGATATTTTTTTGAAGGATCTTGGGGCCATAAGTAACGGCATGTTTAAATTGAAAGGACCGACAATGCTTAAGAACAGTTACGCCCCTGCTTTTCCACTGAAACATCAGCAGAAGGACATGAGACTGGCTCTTGCCCTTGGAGATGAAAATGCTGTACCAATGCCTGTCGCAGCTGCAGCAAATGAGGTAATACTATTTTTCTGCGTGTGCGCATGTATATAATAGTGAGACTGTGAGAGGATATTTTTATATTTGTTGAAAGTTATTCAATGGTCTCATGACCACTTTAAAAATCACATGACTTCAAGTTTAAATTTGTAGCATTCATATATAGATGGCCATGATTTACTCCTCCCACACACACATACCTGTGCCAAAACACGTGTCAATCAGAAAATGCTTCTTTAGATGTTCAATGACTATCATATAAGTTTCACGAGATAATAAAGGTTGAACTCTGTTTGTAGGCATTCAAGAAAGCCAGAAGCATGGGGTTGGGAGACCTTGATTTTTCAGCTGTCCATGAGACTTTGAAATAAAAGCTATTGATCATTCATCATTGACATGATTACTTTCTGAATTTGAACTACTGTTATCAGCAACAACAGCATGATGTAAACCACATATATATGAAACGGCTGTTTGAGCATAGGTCATTACTATATTCTCTCATTTGAATGTATTGATGAACCTTGTAAACCTTTGCACTCTTAAAAACATGAAATTATATTAGTTAGCGCATGGATTCAGTTCAACATGTCGCTTGCAGTAGATTGTATTGGCCATCTGTCCACTGACATAAATGTTTTAGGCCATGTAAAAGGTATGCATAGGTCATGTGTGTGTAACAATACCCAAATACTATTACACCGGAGTAATTTGATTCCTATGCACACACAGCGCACACAAGTGATTGTGCACTGCACATTATTATTATTAACCAACCCTCCAACTATGCGTATTTTAAATGAGTAGTAAAATTTGGCCACATTGAAATTTCTACTCAACAAAGACACAATCATCCTAAGGGAGTTCTTTCATAGAAAGTAAGACTAGACTCTATGCTTCCGTCCGTCTACACTCTAATTGTATTTGTGCTCCCATTTCTCTTGATGTTGTCTCTCAGGAAATTTTACAATATACCCCTACACTTATACCTTCACCCCTACAATTTTTATGAACTGTCCATTTTACCCCTGCTACATCTTTTTTCACTTATAATTTTTCCAGAAAATTTCTTGAAACATTTCCGGTTTGTATTTGTTTCTGGTGTTATGTAGAATTCTATTTGCTTTATCATGTTATTCCTCTCTTTTGTTTCATGCTTTTTAACTTATCCTTTCAATTCTATTTGCTTTATCCTGTTATTCCTCTCTTGGATTCATCTTGTAGCCAGTGCTATCTACCTTACCAAACAACGCTATTAAATCAATTTCAATCAATTAACATCCTTCAAATCCCTTTTCTCGAAAATTTCTCATGTTGATTGGCGTGCTTGAACCATTGCTAATTGCCATCACCAAAACAGGTATCAAGTTGAGATATTCACCACGTTAAGAAATCCATATTTCTTTAACAATTATATCAGCAAAAGTCAGTCATGGTTTCGAGGCAGGCAACTTGAATTATAAAACTCAACTATCAATTATATTTCCCTGCCAACATAATTTGTATGTTCAATCTCTCACCATTCCACAGCACCACCTTCAAATAATTTTTCTAATCATCGGTCTGTCGGCCACAAGTTTGGATTGGATTGTGGCGGTGGAGTGGTAGAATGTCGCCGCCGTGGCTCTCTCTTTTCTTCCCCCTTCTCTCCCTCCCTCCTTCTCTTTCTCTCTCTTGCTCTGTTGTTCAGATCTGCAGCGTCACAGTTTTTGATTTATTGATGTTGTGATTTCAATCATAGATTTGGATGTGTCCGGAAAACTTTTTCTCCAATTTTCGGAAATCTTGTCCACCATTTTCAATTCAAGGAAATATGATGGGTGAACGGGTGTGATTTTAGAAAGGGTAAAATTGGTATTTTTTTATTATTTGTTGGGGGTAAGGGGATAATTGTTGGGGTGTGGGGTAAAATGTTCTCTCTCATTTTTCATTCCCTCACCTCTGTAGTTTTAATATACTGTATAAGCTATCAATGAGAAGAAACTCAATGAGTTGGGAGAGTAATTAAGCATATAATTTAAAAATATGAAATGAAAAGAGTTTGTAAATAGAGAATTTATTTGAAGATAATTTAACCAAAAATTTTAAGTTGCAGGGCTTGCTCTTCACTTTAATTAATTTTGGAGTGTAACATACGGAAAATGATTGAAAATAATCTTAAACTAAACACGCCACCAGAAAATTTAAAAAAAAATAAAAAATCTGAAAGATGTTTATGTGAATTTAGGGTTATCTAGTATTTACCAATTGAAAATCGAGGAATAGGATCATGAAATACTAATATATTTTTAATTTTAAAAATATTATTACATACATTAAATTTGAAGAATTCAAGCAAACCCTCCCAAACTCCCTATCGTCATGACCCATATTAGCAAGGATGTCAACACATTGTTCAGAGGAACGAAGAAGCTTCAATATATCAACAAGAGGGTTATACATTGCAGGCAAAATATGTCGCAATTTCAACCATGGTAAGTTGATTTTTTTACCATCAGATCAAATAGGTAAAATAATTTTATTTGTCTCTCAGACACTAATTGTTTATGTTGATCTTGAGATTATCTTCCACCACCATTATCAAACACATCTTCTCACCATTATCAAACACATCTTCTCAGAAACTAAACCAAACCAATATATGATTCAGTTTCAAGAATTGTGTATGTTAATTTAGGAGATAGTAATTGTAATCGATATGAGCTCATTGTCATTAGGACGAAATCAAAAGCATAACAGAAGCTTTTATAACAGAAGCTTTTTAAAAGATAGAAAATTGGCATCATATCGACATTCTAGAAAATCATGGTGGTCGAAGATAATGCGACAAAAAGCAATTTGACCATTCCCCATTCTAAAACAGCTTAGCTTAGTAAATACACCACGAGGAGACAATTAATCAATCTCCCCAGGATGAATCTGGAACCCTCATAGAATAAGCTTCTCTTGGAAACAAGTCGATTGAATCAATTTAGTCTCATAAAGAGTAAAATGTAAATTGTTTTATCATATTATCATTCCTTCATGAATATATTTGATGGGTTTGAAAGTAGAGGAAAGAGAAGAAACTAATGTTTATTCAATAAAAAAAAAACTAGAGGGTAGACAACAGAAAATGAAAAAAATAATGAACCGTAATATAGAGTAAAAACATTCAGATACTCAGAATTCAGATTTTATTAAATGAAAGAGAAGTATAGCATCATACTAATGCATAACCACAACTCTTGAAATTGTCGCAACATATTTTTTAGTTTATAATAAGATTGTGGTTTATGTAATTAATTCCACCCAAAAAAATATATTTAATACCAATATCGCATATCCTTTAATGATCAATATAAAAAGGTATTATCAAACACATCAACAAAACTATAAGAACTGAGTGACTAGGATGACCGGTTAATAAAAAGTAAAGGAACTTGTATGCAACAGAAAATTAAGTTAAAAACACATTAACCCAGAAAGTTGAACCAGTGAAAGCCAAATTGTAATTATCCAAAATTTTAACCTCAAAAATAAACAGTACAGGCAACAAAAATTTTCAAGAAAATGTTTATCTAATTGGAAATTCATAAAAAGTTCTAGATATCCATCACTTGGGCTGAAAACACAATGTCTTTCACTCGTCGTCATCCTCGTCCTCATCATCGACAGCGGCATTAAGAGCTGCCAAGCGTGAAACCAACTTAGCTTTCCGCTCCTCATAGGTAAGCTTCTTCAGATTATACCTACACAAGATTAAAAAATAAATTAGTAATCTTCATTCATGCATGTTTAAATAAAACTAAGGTAACAGATTCTAGTATGAAAAAAAAGGGAAAAACTACCTCTTGTGTTGTTTTGGAGGCTGCTTCTCTGATTTCTTAATTGTAGGATCAGCACGGATAGCAGCATGAACCTTCTTGTAAAGCTCCTCAAGGCCATCTGCCTCGATTCCTTTCTTAATGTACTCACTGAAGTGAGTCTGGTATTTCTCAGGCTCGTCTTCAATCAAGGTCTGGAGATAATATTCAACGTTATTAATAGATTTTGGAAACATGTGCACACCAAAAATAACAACAAAATTGAAATGATTTATTTTTTTAATCATGCCTTCATGTATGCAGACACATGTCCCCCAAAGATATACTTGCGGTGAACCTCAGCATCGAGCTCTTTCTTCTCCTTGTCAAACCCAGCAAACCTTTTGTCACTGTGAGGAATATCCAAACCACCGTCTAGGGCTCCCTGTAAACCATCACAATTATTCAAATCAACAATCAGCAAAAACAAATATCAATTACTATAACTAGTTGTTTTGCAATATACTGTTTTTAGTACCTTCAAGGCACCAAAGACACGGTTTCCAGTAGTGGTCTTAACAAGACCAACATCAAGGAGAGCACGGAATGGCCTCCTGGACTCAGCTGGCTCAACTGAATAATCCTCTCCAGTAGCCTGTTTAAAAGGATTAAATTAATTAGTTTGCAAAGAAAAGTGTCAAGATAAGATAGAGAAAATAAAAAAAATCACAATTACCTCGACATTTCCCTCATACTCCTCATCCATCTCAAGTGTCTTCAGAACACGACGGGCCAAGAGGAGTCCAGTGCAATAAGCTGGTCACATTTTAACATACATTCAATAACAATACGATGCACAAAGATAAAGACAAATTTAAATTTAAATGAGTAGGGATAAGTACCTGCAGCATAATTTGTAAGTCCTACTGAAAGGCCAAAGTGTGGCAGCTCATGAGAATATGCAGCAGCAAGAACAATATCACCAGCAATACTAGCAGACACTATTTGTGCCACTATGTCCTTGTTGGTCTAATAATGAGTTAAGTTTAACAATAACAGAAAAATACCAACAAACTAACAATTGTTTACTTGATATCTATTATTGACTAGCACCAAAAATCAAATACTAATATGACAATCTATAAAAAAAAGTTATAAGGTGGTTAGGTGATTAAGGTGTTCAATTAAAGGTTGTGGATTCAATTTCCCCAACTAGCATTACAAACAGTTGATTACAAACATATGCCAAAAACAGAATCAACAATAAATTAACTTTATCATACAAAACCCCCTGACTAGCCTTTCTAACAATTAACTACCAACATATGCCATAAAAAATCTAACATAATCTGGTCTTCATGGAAGATTAAAACAAAAAGGGTTGTGGATTCAACCTCCCCCCACTAGCAATCAATTAAAGTAATTATAAATGTTTCTATCACACAATGTCTTCTTGGAAGATAAAAACCAAAAGGGTTATGGATTCAACCACCAATAACATTTTGAACAATTGATTACTAACATATGCCATAAAAATGCTAATCAAAAACTAATTACACAAAAACCAAAAGGTTTGTGAATTCAACTCCAACAGTAGCATTTCTTACAATTTCTAACATATACAATAAAAAATCAACATTAATTATTAAAAAAAAAATACTAACCAGCTTAATCATATAAAAAACATGTCTTCAATTGAACAAAAAACAATACCGCAACCTAAATACCAGTGCATCAATGAAAATCATAACCATAAACTGGCAAAAGGATACAAATCGGACAACAAATCGGTACTTGGGGGTGTTGTACTTGTTCTTATCCTGGTTAATCAGGCGAATACGAGCACGGTAATCGGTCTTACCCTCTGCAGATTTATCATCAAGTAGATAATCAGCATACATTTTGGTCAACAACAAAAAAAGAACTCGATTCATGCATCATAAAAAAGCTTAAAAAGAATTATATAAATATACCTCTTCTTCTTTTAAATTTAACTTGGTAACGCTTGAAGTAAGCCTTGGATTTCTGAGCCTTAACATAAACCTAATTCAAAAAAACACAAAAAACGAAAAAAGATGTAAAAATCAATCTCTTAAAATCATTTACAACATATAAAAGTAGTTGAATTTCACTGCAGAATGAATAATTAATCAAAAATCGAACAAACAAAGCTGAATGCTGTGTGAAAAATTTCAAAATCAAACTAGATTATAGCCAGATCTAAGAAATTAACGCTATGCTAGAAACGAAATGAAGAGAAAATGGAAGAGTGAAACGAACCATTGTTGCAGACGCAGCTGGATCCGCAAGAGTTGATGGGAAGAGTGAGAAGGAGCTAGGGTTTGAGAGGCAAGGTTTTGGTTATATAGATTGATTTCGATGGGTCGGGTTAAAATGGATTATTGGGCTTGGGCTGGTTTTGTCTAATTTAAACCCTAAAACAGACAGCTTTTGTCATTTTTATATTTTTAACAAAATGTTTTTTTTTTAAATAAATTTAGATTTCTGCTCTTCCCCCGGCAAAAAACATTCGCGCCCTGCAGCCATTTCGAAGATGTCTTTGCGTTAGTTAAGTAACGCAAGTGTTAAACTCTGCGTTACTTAACTAACGATGCATAAGTTAACTAACGCATATGTGCTGTCTTAAACAAGGCAGAACACCTCATTTCCTCATTTCTCATCTAAAATCTCAAAAACCTCTCTCAAATCACCCAAAACCAAAATTCCTTCGAGGTCAAATCAAATAACACTACAATGACAAGTAAGTTTTCATAATCAAACATCATTAACCTTTTATGTTTATATGTTAGATTTTTTCTATTAAATTATATTTTTTTTAGATTTA
>Ga0315915_1003422_pt1 | contig 20112 bp, 14 predicted proteins | sample MpolbnodulesMG_FD_207738 | JGI IMG/M metagenome (GOLD analysis project Ga0315915, IMG submission 207738) | Medicago polymorpha root nodule microbial communities from Los Angeles, California, United States - branched nodules | ecosystem: Host-associated > Plants > Roots > Nodule | place: USA... | reverse complement strand
TATTACAAAAAATAATGGAACGAGGTGTTTGATAAAGTACAAAGTGAGTCTGAATTAAAACAGAATACTTAAGTCAATCTAAATGTGCTTCCGGTAGATACATTCCGGAGGTACAAAATCTGGAAAATTAAAATGAACTACCAGATTATATGTACCGGATGTGTTATTAAGGGCATTTTTGAATCTTTAGGGGGCCTAAAGAGATATTGAGGGGGCCTAAAAAGCAATCCTCAACATGTTATATTGTTACATTACATGTGGAGAAACTAGCATCTCTTGGCGATTGGTGTTTCAATACATAATTTGTTTCTGAGACTAAAAAGATAATTTGAAAAATGTCAATGTAGTCAAATCTGTATGCGTTGCTAAGATGTTTCATTTAGCTGCTTTGTCCAGTCAAAATGATCCCAGTCTTTGGAAAAGCTAGCAACAGCTTGCTTTTGCACCTCCACTTTCTCGTACCTTTGACGTCTATACATGTCTTCCTCAGCCAAATGCAGCATGCCTCTAATGACATTCAACCCAAGACTACTCTTAAACTCCTTTTCATCATCAATAACATGGACAAAACCTTTGTTTAGACCAAATTCTACATGAAAATAAGGAAAGTCCTTGGGAATTGAGTTGCGTAAACCCTTTTGACTCGTATCAATGAGTCTTTTGGCATTGTGCTGGCTCCACTCATCTTCTGCTTCATCAATTGCCTGCGATTGAAGTAAATTTAAAAACGGACGGTGAGTTTATGGCTTGAAACACAATTGAAATAAAAACAAAAATGGAATAATGGATAGAATGAAGTGCAGTCAACAAACAACAAAACGAATTTTTCACCAAATGCTATCCTGGAATATCAATGATCTCAAGGGAAAACTAGGTGGCTAGATGGAACATAATAGTACATTATTTTAAGTTTTAACAACCCTGTTCAGATTCTGCAGGTTCGCTTTTAAGTTTTAATAACCACATGTGTCGCACTCATCAGAAGAACATCATATAATGACATAGTTAAGGTTGTGCAGAAAAACTTCTACACCGAAAAACAAAATAAGATGAAACCATTTAAACTGGTAGAAACTGATCCAGTTTTATACATGATGTGGTTAATTGTTCACTATATGCAACTAATTTAACTGTAATTAATCATACCGAACCAGTTTAAAAGCTCGTGAATTCGAATCAAACTCAACTTGGGTAGCATGTCAAACTTGCAATTTGCTACGTGAAGTCGTGAATCATGAAGAATTCCTAACACGTGCCACTATCATCTCTGTCCTTTATTTGACATCTAGTTTTTTTTTTTGGGGTGGGATGGATGTCTCAGATTTTAGGTTCAATTGTCCATATGACCATATCTAAACACGACATCTGCAGTTTTAAGATCCGGCAAATCTCACACTAAACTACCTCATGCATTGAGTCCGAGTACTCCATGGAAACAAAAATGAAGCAGCAATCAGTGTAGACTGTATGGTTAAAACTTTTTAAGGTTTAATATAGAGTAATGAAGCAGGTATGCTTCACCTTTTAGTATCAAATTTGTGGCCCATCGTCTCCTAGTTAGGTCATCCAAATGTCCTCATATAAGGGAACCTAATGTCATCTTTCTCTAAATATGATACATGACTAGGTACTTTACCCAAGACACCCCAAAAAGTTGACAAACACATAAGGAAATAAATGTAAATACTTGATAATTTACATGGTTTTCTCATTCAACTTCATGGTCCAAGTTCCAATTTGCAGTTTGAACTATCTATTTGACATTTCATTAAAGAAGGGCATCCAAAGAAACTCTGTAGATAATTTTAACCATGCTAGAACCATTTAACAAGTTACTCCCCAAAAGTTAGTAATTATATTGTGTCAATTGTAACTTCTAATACAGAGTTTACATAAAATAAATAAATAAATGGACCTTATTATAGAAACGCTATTGGAACTAGTAAAGAAACTAGTTCTATCCTTCTATGATCCTCAAATGCTCTGAATACATATTCCCGCATTTCTCATAATTATATATGAATTGTGAAAGAACCATTTCCCCAAACACTCCACCACGATCCAACATCCCTCAAATCCCTTACTCCCCATGGAACACTGATGATGTTTTCATGCTGACTTTTAGAACAAGTAATACAACTATGTGCAGCTTAATAGATGAATAGTTCATTTCAAAGATGCATATATGAAAAGCACTGATTCTGGAGAGACAAAGACAAGCAATGCAGAACTACAGAATATAAAAATGTTCGACAACTGACCTTCTTAAAGTATAAAGGAGCCTCTTTAGCAATATCTTTGGGTACAGGAATGCACTCAACCATGCAATGCCTCCGTTGCTGCGCCAATCCCATCACAGTTTCAAGAAACACTACTTCTTTATCTTGCTTTGCAAACATCATAATGAGACATTTTTTGAAATTTCGGATTTCTCCCCACACATTATCATCCACCGTTCTTGTAGCTGATTCATGCTGTCAAATTAAGGATAAGAAGTTGCAAATTAGAGACTATGAAATAAATATATTAAGTCCGTTATGATACAAATCAACTGACAGAATATTAGTTCATCCACTTAAAATTTAATTCACCATTATATATCTTAAGGTTACTTCCAAACAACAACAACAACAACCAAGTTTTATCCCACTAAGTGGGGTCGGCTACATGGATCAAAGTACGCCATAATGCTCTATCATAAACCATATTTGGATCCAAGGTTACTTCCGAACATGCAATAATATTACACACATGTAATTTAACCAATTTCAATAAGGTATCAAATTCATATAAGTCTTTGTTACTATCATCTACTTGGATATTTTACTCGTCGACCAAAGAACTTGATCAATTATATTGCAGGGATTGTGTTCAATGAACAACAAGCTTATGGTTTTTTCAACTGGCTTCAACTCTTAAAGAAACACTGATAGCAGTAGAAATTAAACTCACGTGAATGGGTAAAATACAGCAATGACCAGGCACCACGGGCTGCCACTGTGGCAACATAAGATATGTGAAATTTGCAATGGACACAACAAGATGCATAGGCCGATTTGGATTCTCTAGACAAAAGAGGCAACGTTCTTTCTGGGTCAAGAACCGATTTGCATTCATCTTTTTTTGGATATTCTTGGGGTCTTCACCTCCTTGCTTCTTTCTACTCTTTTTGCTTGGACCAACCTCAAAGTCATATTCATCATCCGCCTGAGTATAAACCTTAAACTGCTTGTTCTGCATTATATTGCGAGCAAGATGCATATCAGCATCATCCTCTCCTTTCTTCTGTTCAGAAGATATCCTCTGCATAGCATACCTTGAATAAAGTAAAAAATGTCACCATTGAAATCATAAGAAAAGTAAAATTTTATGCATAAATTTGTAGAAACCAATACTATTGATGCAACACGTCCGACATGTTTATGAACTTACAAAGAAATATAAACTATTAAACAAAAAAAAAATCAAAGACAATCAGTCACACTATGTTTTGCTGCAATACAAGAAATCCATCTTAGCCACAATGTTTTCACATCCGAAATGCATGAAACAAATATGTAGGGGATTACAGAGAACAAAAAACAGTATACAGAATTTCAAGATAGAAAAATACCTTCTAGAACTAGAACTTCCCTCAGTTCTTGATCTAATTTCATGATCTTCATTTCCCTGCTTTGTGTTCAAAACCCTTGCTTCTTCCTGCCCACCAAAACAATAATGGAAAAGCACACAACTTAATAAAAATAATCACGAGGCTAGAAGGATATGCTTTTGTAGACAGTATATTATGAGACAAACAAAATCTAGAAAAGAATGCATACTCTCCCGTCTTATGGGCTTACCATTAGTCTATCAGCTTCTTCATTTTTTCCTTTCAAACGAAGTTGCATAGCCTTAGCTGCCAACTGGTTTGCACTCATGTTATTCAGTACTACTGCTTTTCTTTCACCAGGTATGTCTACATCTGGAGAAACCTTTTCCGCTTCAAAACTTTCCAAAACAGAGCCATTGGAGTTACCACTCTCCTTGCTGACTAACTCACGCATAAAGCTTCCATCATTAGCAAATTTATTTAAGCTAGATGCTGCAGCAGCGATGATCTCAGCATCCTCAGCTACAGCAAACTGGCTTTTGCGCTTTCTCCAAGATAATGAATCTTGCACTTTAGGTGCTTTCATTTCACGGTGCCGGGGAGGAGTATTTTTTATGTAGTCCTGCCAGTATTTCATTAGCGAAATTCAGTGAAGTGCAATGGAATATCCTTCATAAATGAGATTAACACAAATAATAATATATTGAAAATAGAATTCATCTAAAAATCAAGACATATGCAATAGTTTTCTATCTATTAGATAGGCTTATCAGAATCTGGTGAATTTTCGTCAGTTACCCTTTTAGAATCCCGTTGGATAGGCTTATCAGAATCTGGTGAATTTTCGTCAGTTACCCCTCTTTGTCTGCTTCTTATAGCATGTAGATGAGCCCGAGCTGGAGCAGCTGCTTTAGATGCAACAGATGCAGTCAACTCACCAAGAGAACCCCACCTTTCTCCCACAACCTGTACGTATCCATATAGTGAATATGTTAAGAACCATTGAACCTTAATTAAAGAACGGAATGGTAAATAGAAAGAATGAGAATGAATCTGTTATCATAGAATGAAATAATATCAACAGGAGGAGACAATTCTCCTTACAAGGGTTTCATCATTCTACAACAACATAGCAAATGTTCAGTTCCCAAATGCTAATGGTCCTCTCTCTACACTTACACATTTCCCAAACTAATTCTCTTCCCTCTATTCTTCCAAGCAAAGATCCTTCTGTCCTAACAGAATAATAACATTTTTTATAGGATAGACAGGAAATAAAGAATGTGTGAAAAGCAAGGGCATAAAACCTCTTGGCAGCTTCGTCCTTCTCGAGCTGCTTGCTCTTGTGCACGCTTTAAAGCTTTAAGTCTCCAACTTGCTCCTCCATCCCCAACAAGGGAGGACGATAGAAGTTTGCTTGCACCAACGTTAACTTCATCCCTTTCTTCTGGGTAACCACTTCCATCATCCTTCAGATAAGGATTCAATTCCTTAGGATTTGCCTTCTTTGACTAAAAGAAAGAAAAAATACATTTAGTTCTTTTAACATGTTATATTGGGCATGCGAAGAAAGAAAAAATACATTTAGTCCTTTCAACATGTTATTTTGGCCATGTGATTAAAAGATCAAAATAAGCTGCAAACAAAATGAAGGGATTTAAGATAGACCATAACTGAACATGCACTTCACCTGTTGGAGCATCAACAGGGAATGTTGCTTACTCATTAGTAACTTAAAAAAAAACTATCTGAATATTAAACAAACTCCAAGCATAAATAATATAAGACAAATGAATATAAACTTTATCTCATGCAGAAGAAGGCCAAAGGCTTAAATCATACTTCAGAAGGCTAATGCTCACCAAAGCTAACTATCTGAATCCGATACCTTTTTCAGTTTTTGGATAACATATTTCATCGTTCTTTTCCATTTACTCATTAGTTATTGCTTTTTTCTATTTTAAGTTTTCATATTTAAAAAAAAACAATACGGTAAGTCAATGACAATACAACAACAGAAGGAGAGCCTTCGCATAATATTTGAAGTTGTTGTCGTGTGACTAGGAAATTACAAGTTTGAGCTGTGGAATTAACCTCTAGAAGATAGAACGTAAGACTATCTACAACACATCTGCATTGGGTCTGTCTGACCCCTACACTATGCCATGACAAAAGTTTTACAGCATCAGGAGGACAATACAACAACAACCAACGCCTTTTCTCAGTAGGTGGGATTGGCTAGATGAATCAAACAACATCATGATTTCCAATCTTGAATCAAATCCAAAATTATATCTAAATCTCTCTTAATTATTTGGCGAATAGTTTTCCAAAACCTCGCTTTTCTCTAACTATTGGATTATTCAATACCCTCCTAAATAGTGCTTCTCCACATCTTTCGGCACATATGTTTTCAAACCATTTAAGACAGGACATTACCATCTTTACTACAATAAGGGCTTCCCAGACTTCATCTGTAATGATTCTATTCCAAATCCTACATTGTCTAGTATAAGTATAATTACACGTTTGTAGGAACAATCCAACATTTGCAACAAAGACCTTACTTTCTTGTCGACTCTTTACCGCGTGACACTAAACTCTATATAGTGCTGCAGGTCCTAAACTGTGATGCAATTTTCCTTTAATATTGAGAGGCACTTTCTATCACAAATCACACCTAACGCATTTCTTTAGTTCATCCGCACTATTTGGATTTTGGATCCTATGGTTTACGTCTCTTTTTATCTTACAGTTGTTTTGTATGATGTATCCCAATAACTTAAAGAGAAATGCTAACAAGTGTCAAAAGAAGAAATTTTATCATAGGAATGGTGTATTCAAAACATTGGAACTTTAAAAAACTACTTAAAACTTATAAATTATTTCCTTTTTTGATTCCACAAAGGGCACGTGTTAGCATGACCCTAAGTCTGACTTAAATAGGTAAATTCTAAGACTAATGCTATGGTATATTGTACAATTCAAGCTTATATCTTTTGCCTTGCATTCCATACTATCTTTCATTGATGAGTTGTGACCATCCAAATACACACAAAAAAGTTTCTCGTTGCACTCTTTCCCTTTTTTATCTATCATAAAAATATCTTGTGTGAAATAACTTGAAAACGACACCAACAGATTATGATGGGCATAAAGAGAGAATTCATAGAAAAACTTCAAAAAGAACATAAATATAGAGTTGACATGAGAGCTAGACATTTGAACAGATGAGGGGAAATGGAATTTAATACTAAGACATACCTCCTCAACCGGAACCTCTGGCAATATCTCCTTTGTTTCTGAAACAGCTGGCCTCTTACTTTCAGACCTAAGCATCCAATCCAATCCCATTTCTTTTCTCGCAACATCGTTAACTTCACCTTTGATCTTGTTCTCTCTACTCCCATCTTTAGTACGTGACTTTTCGCGCTTCCCTTGGCGACCCAAAGAACCATCACTGCCATCTGAAGAAGAAGAGTCTTCCTCAGATGTATATTCCTTTTTACCACTCCTTGACCGTCCATCCCTTTTCTTTTTTCCCTTCCGCTTTCGTTTCTTATCATCCTGGTCGCTTTCACTTTCGCTGGTATAAAATGAAGAATTTTCATCAGACGAATACCACTTCTTCTTTCTGGAGCCTTTTTTTATCTTATCAAGTTGATCATCCTCGTCAGAAGATATATTCCTCGAACTCTTCCCTTTCCTCTTATCCTTTTTCCTCCTACTATCTGATTTTTTTCTTTCTTTGGACACAGAATCCCTATCCAAGTCCTCATCTTGTACCTAGTATATACAAAGCAGTAACATGAGTACGCAAAATCAGACCGAAAAATAGAAATGGATAACAACAGTGACACTGATAGAAGTATGGTAACTCTACAAACCTGGTCACGGGGAATGAATTTCACCCCAGAAAGCATTTTCTAGATTTATACACCTTACTAATGCCTGCAAAAAAACACGAATAAATTAATTAATAGTGAAATAGCGCTCAAATGAAGTGATAATACAATTAGGAATTTATTTATAAAATTGAACATGGATATTGCATAAACCTCAATCAGCAAGGGTTAAAAAATTAAATGCATAAACCAAATATAAAAGAGGTCAATTCATTAGAACCCTAATCAATTTCACAGCACAAATATACGATTAGGACCCCAGTTGCATAATCAATCAATAAACCAATTTATCACAGTTCAAGTTATACCCAAATTTTAACGCCCTAAGTCATAGTATTTTGATTGATTGATTGATTACCTTAGTAGTAGTTTCTATTTGTTGGGCGGAGGCGCAATGGCAGTTCACGCAACAGGGTAGAAGAGACCTTGCGTTTTCGAGACGGAGAGAAAACTGATAGAAGGGTGTAGAATGGTAGTTGGAGACTTGGAGTGGGCTCGCGAAAGGGGAGAAGGAAGGAAAGGTGGTGGCGACGCGACCGCTGGAAAACAGGGACGGTGGTGGTAGGGGAGGAAGAGGGAAGTTTTGTGGTGAACTACAAATTAAAATTGAGAATCTAATTTTTTTATTTATTTTATGGAATCTAAGGGTGTATTAGATTGAGATTTTAAAAGACTATTTTGGTGAAAAAAGTCTTTAGACTTTGTAGGATTATGGTGATTCTACGAGATTTTAAAAGACTTATTTAAAAAGACTTTTTACATAAGATTTATTTCATTGGATTTATAACACAGACCTTTGAGATTTCAATGGATTTTATTGGATTTATAACTCAGATCTTTAGGATTTCAAATGACTCATGACAACACGTCAATGTAGTCAGGAACGAGTTTCTATTTTGGTTGGTAAAGGAACGTAAAGTCAGGGAACGTAACACGGTTCATGAAAAACCACTCAAGGGCAAAGTTGTAACTTCACATACACACACAAAGACATAAAAATTATAATATAAAAACAAAATGACTTATAAATTACAACATCAAACTAAGTTAATTAACAGTATTTTATCATTTTTTTTGATACCATTATCTACTAGTAGTAATACATTTTTTCTAAATAAAAGGTAAGGTATTTTTTTGAATAAAAGGCAAGTTATTATTATTTATAATTTATAAAATCTTGTAATGTGCATTTAAGAGTAAGGTCATGTGAATTGTTAAAAGAGATAGATATTATTATTATTTTATCCTGTTGAGAGAACAAGAGTATCAGTACTATTTTTCTTTTTGAAAGACAGGTGTGTATTAGTAAAAGAGTAAAGTGTTTTATAAAAGAAAAACATTTAGTATTGGGCTTAGCCCTTATGGCCCAAATAAGTTTCTACAACTTTAACCTAGCTTGACAGTCTTCTTCTTCCAGCCGCCAGCAACACAGGAAACATGAGGGTTTCAGATCTGACATTAAAGCAACCAAAATCCTTGATTTCATCTTCATTCCTCATCCTTTCTCTCTTTCTCTTTCTACTTCCCTGTTTATATCTCGTTTTATATGCGTTTTTGGCAACAAAAAAAAAACTCGATCAGACCACAAAATAAATCAAAAATGATCTGGAGCAAGATCGGAGCACAATTGAGTGGTCGTGGCACGTAGGATCAGACGATCCTACGACCCAGCACTCGTTTTTGGCTACCTTGCATCACGTAACCCCTTGTATATAGCATCAAGACATGCATCAACTCTATAGTTTTATTCATGGTTCAAGCTACATACATTCTTATTGTGAATCTCCCATTTGATCGCTAATATAAAGAACTATTTATTTCACAACAATATTGATGCTCCCTACCTTGATGTTCCCTACCTGTTAAAAGAATAATAATAATACTGATGCTCCTTAATTAATCAATATAAGCAAGTAAAATAATAAATGAAAAAATTGTCAAAAGAAAAAAGAACAACAAATTGTAATAAAAAAAACAATGGATTTTTTTTTTTAAGGAAAAAACAATGGATTGTTTCCTTTAAAAAAAACAATGGATTGGACGAACACAAGAAAAGAAGCTGATTCTGACAAAAAAAAAAACAACAACAAATTGAACGAAAAACAAATATCAGTTAAACAAGATTAGGAAAGAAAAAAAAATGCAAAAGTCACGAAATCATGCCAAAAGAAGAAAAAGAAACAAGAAATCATAAATAATGATAGGCTTTTGAAGAAAACATGGCATGAACAAGTGACGATAGACAAGGGTTTGAAAAAGAATGACAAATCTCAAGGGTTTGTGTGAGATTGTTGGATGAGAGTAGTCAGTGGCGGAGCCAGACAAAAAAGTTTGGGGTGGCTGCCATCTCGCCATCAAAATAAACTAAAATATATAAACCATATTAATTGCAAGAATCAAACCAACAGTAAGATCAGAAAGAGTAGGTATGCAAAATAAGGCAAATATAATCATATTTTAGGGAAAATTAATTACCTTACAAACTCCAACAATTAGGGTTTGTGGAGAGAGATGGAGATAGCTCTCTGTTCTCACTTCAAATCGACGATGGAGATGGAGATAGAGATGGAGAGTGGTCGCAGCAATTGGCCGGCGGTGGTGTGGCGGTTGTTTGTGTGGATCGACGATTTGTTTGTGGGGCCAAAACTGCTACAGTTGCAAAACTTAGGGGGCTGTTTTGTAGTTTTTTTTCTTAGGGGGCCAAAATTGCAATTTTGGGAAAGTTAGGGAGCTAAAACTGCAATTAAGCCTTTTGTTTTTTATTGCTTGCTTTGTTTATTTCATCTACAGACTTGTGTTCTCAAAGTGAACATTCATTGTGATGGTTGTAAGCAGAAAGTGAAGAAACTCCTTCAGATAATTGAAGGTCACTTTCTTTCTTCTCTCACTATTCACTCATCTTACTCATTTTTGTCTCTATTATGACTACCATGATGTTTAACTTGCCTTGTTTTCTTGAAGTTAAAATGTACGGAACAAAAAACAATATAGTACATTTTATTAGAATTTCATAATCATATTCAAACTCAGTCTAGTAAGAAATTGATTTGTTCTATTAAATGCTACTTTTTAAATCTTCAATGGAAAGCTCAGGCTATAAAAGGTTTGGTATTTGGAACTTTTACCTTTTTTTTTCCTCTTAAAAATATAATTTTTTTTACCACAGTGTACACTATATGAATATGGTTAATGTAAACATCACATTGGTTTGAAATGTTATTTACAGTTGGAAGATAACCCACTATTTTAACATATATTTTTTTGGTGTGCTTGGATTTTTTATATTTTGACCCTTTTGTTCTATAGGTGTTTACCAAATTCAAATAGATGGAGAGCAGCAGAAGGTAACAGTTTCAGGTAGTGTGGATGCTGCAACTTTGATGAAGAAACTAGTAAGATCTGGAAAATATGATGAGCTCTGGTCTCAGAAAACCAACAATAATCAGAATCAAAAGCAGAAGAACAACAACAACAATGTCAAAGATGATAAGAACAAAGGAAAAAAACAAGGACTGGTCAAAGGGCTTGAAGTCTTCAAAAATCAGCAGAAATTTCCTGCTTCTAGTTCCGAAGAGGATGATGAATACTATGAATATGATGAGGACGAAGAGGAGGAGGATGAAGAGATGCGGTTCATCAGGGAGAAAGCCAATCATTTTCAAATGCTAAAGCAAGCAACAGATGCAAACAATGTGAAGAAAGGTATTATAGCTAAGACGAACAATGCTGACAATGGAAATAGTGGCAAGAAAGGAAATCCAAATCATAACATGGTAATGAAGGAAGGTGCTAATGAGATTGATCAGAAAACAATGGCAGCTATGAAGTTGAACAATGCTCATTTAGTTGGTAATGAAAGTCTCAACCTTGGAGAATCCAAATGGGCTAGTGACATTGGTGCCATGATGAATTTAGCTGGCTTTAATGGGAACAATAACAATGGTGCTAATAGTGCTACTGTTCTAGGTGGAAATTCCAATGGTAATGGAGGTTTTCCTACAGGATCCACCGCATATATTCCAAATGGTAGTTTTGTTACTGGCCAATATCCATCATCCATGTTAATGAACATGAATGGTTTCAATAACCATCCGTCTTCATTGATGAACATGCAGGCAAGGCATGCTATGCAGCAACATCCTCAGATGATGTATCACAGGTAACCTTTTGTTCCTCCTAACACTGGCTATTATCACAATCATAATAACTACATTCCTGCAAATTACTCCTATGCAAATGCTTGTTATCCAACGGAGGATCACTCTGTGACACACATGTTCAGTGATGACAATACTACCAGCAGCTGTTCAATAATTTGATGATAGTGATTGTAGAGTTAAAAAGTGAAGAAAAAAAGATGTGAAATGGATCGTGTTTGACCTAAGTCCCACTTTCTAAGTTAGTATAGTAGTTTGACTGTAATTTGGTGGGACAGGTTTGTGTTAGGATGTTGGATGTGTTTGTTTGTTTGTGAATCTTTATCAGTAGTATACCGTGTAGTAGTTGAGATGATGTGGGCCTTTTTATTGTTTTTGAAAAATGCATGTGGCTGTGTCTCATGACTTGTGTTTCTTATGTTGTTATCCTAATGTGATTCTAATTAGCCATGTTTTTAAAATCGAATTGGTTATCGAACCGGTGAGACCTCTGAGCCATGGTTCAAGCTCGAATTTGTACAGAATTCCAACCAAACCTCTAAAATTATTGAATTGTATTCGAGGTTCGACCTGTTGAACTGTCTTGTACTGGTTTTTAAAACAATGCTACTAATTAGTAAGTATGTTCAGATTAAATCGAAGCGTGGTTGGTAAAGTGCATGTTTAGTGCTAACCTAAACATTGATGAATGGGTTTTGTTTTATTATATTGGATAGGATATGGTACATTCTTACTCATAGTAGACAAGGTGACACAAGTTACTGTTTGCTGTGCACACAAACATGATGAAATTGTGTAATTCTAGCACACTTGTTTTAATATGTTTTGTATGATGTTTTAACGTTCGCAATGTTCAGTTCAATGTTCCAACATCACGCGACAAACAGAAATAAAAAACAAGAAAAATAAACGACAAGAAAGTAAAGAACACAATGAGTTTGTTGACCCAGTTCGATGACAAACACACTTACTCTGGGGCTACCAAGCCAAGAAGGAAATCCACTAGTGTAGTCTTTATTCTATAGCTCTCAGCAAACTCCTCGTTTACACTAAAGACCTATGACCTACCCGTATTGATTTCAACCTAGAAACTCTTAGATTTGATATCTCATCTCACTATCCTAATGGTCAGTCACAACCCCTGTGACCTATCAGACCTAAACACAAACCCAAGGACGAAGTTACCTTCAAACACAAACAACTAACACCTTGTTTCACAACTTCGGTGTAGTACACAAGAGTATCAAACTCACACACACAACCCTAAACAAGTATCACAAATGATACAAGAAAGGCTCACAAAAGGTTCTAAACTTGCATCACAAACGATACAAGAGTAGAGCACATGTAGACTCAAAACCCTAAAAATCTAAACTTTTTAGTATGACGACTTGAATGATCAATTAGGTCTTGAAGTCTCCCTTATACACTGAAGCAACTTGGGCTAAATATTCTTGTTGGGCTTCAAAATAAAGCAGATCGGTTCAACTAATCTGCAAAACAAGAATCAGAAATAAATATGGAAAGTCCTAAAATGTCGGAACATTTGTAGGATCGTTCCAACCAATAACAAATATTTCCTAAAATAAAAATACTACTTTAAAAATATTCCACAGCTGATTCCTGTAAAGATATGTGTGTTGCTTGATCAATAAGAAAAGGAAATATTGTTTCCTTAAACAATAAAGGGCGTGCGTACAAATAGGCATGAACCCAGACACACTAAATCGTGCCAGGATGTTGGAACATTGTATCCAACATCTTACAGAGATGCCTAACCACATGTTGGAACATTGGTTCCAACTTAAACATCAAGGATATTTGTTTTACCAATAATGCAGTCAATACAAATACCCAACAAACTGTGCGTGTACGAACAATTTGGTTGACAACAAAGTGCATCGTTGTGAATATTGTATTGTGCACGTTAGGTAGATTAGCACGCGTATGTCACGTGTGGAATGTAATCACACAGTACTATGAGTATAACCAGAAGGGACCACATCGAAACTTGAATGTTGATGGAGTATTATATTTACTAGAATGCTAATTATGAAAGGGTTTTAAGAGATTACCAAAATCATAGATATGAAATATATCATGTTATCAAACAATATTAATTGACATCATAAACGTGTACCTTGAATAGTTGAAGAATCCATGGTGAAAGAGAATTAGGTTTGAGAGATGCTTCTGCCGCCTTACTGATAGAGCGTTATTTCTGTTTTCAGTGTGGCTAACCTAATGGGATAATTAGCTTATATACTCATCAGTGGAGGCAGGAACCTCTCAAATGGACTGACTCACGGTCCGTTCACAATAAACCCAATATAAATACCAAGTACAATAAAATTAAATATTTAATACTATATAATACATTTATATTTTAATTCAATAATTAAAGTAAATCCAAAATATTTAACAAATTATACACAAATGATGCTGATAGCAAGGTAATAGTGCTTATCCAAAGAGAATTTACAAATTGAACATTGTACTACTAGCATTTTATATGTTTAATGAAAGGAAGGAACTAAACAAAGTTAAAGCAGACTTCGTGCTATATTCTAGTAATGAAGCTGGTGGGTCACATGATATTTAAGGAGTAAACCCTCATTTGGGTTCCTGAAAGTGTTGCTCGCTATCAGGCACATTCCTGGATCAATGAAACGAACCAAAAACTCCTCCAATCCGTTAGTCATTCACGTCCAAAATGTTAACTGTGCTGATCTGGCTGCTAGACTTGCCACTTTAGCTGCTGTATTGGCATTCCACGCAAGCAAAGGACTAAATTGATGGATGACCATGTAGGTGAGAGGGACCAAAATGACCATAATTATGTTGTTGCCTTCATCTTCTCCAACACTTCTCATTCCTTCTTCTTCTCCGACACAACTCATAAACTCATATTCTCCAACATCTCTACCCATAAATTTTCATATTCATATAGATAACTCAAAATCAACAAAAAATCAAAACTCTAAAATCTAAATCCCAAAAAAATCAATAAATCCATAAAATCCCCAAAAAATCAAAATCAGAATCGATTTATCATCTTCACCTTTGTTTATCAATCAAGCGAAGAACAACACAGAGTGTAACTTCATCACCACCAACAATATCAACAACAACAAACTTCTAATTAATTTTTTTTTTCTTTTCAAATAACCCCAATTTTTTTTTCTCAGTAGAAATGGGATTGAATAAATGCTTTTGAATATTTATGTGTGATAAGAATCACTGCTAAAAAACCAAAAATTAGTGAGGGATATTTAGTGAGGGAAAACGTGAAATCCCTCTCTAATTCCGTCACTGAATTTTGCGACTAAGGAATTTGTGGGGAATTTTATTTTTTCCGTCACTAATTTCCCTCGCTAATTTTGCTTTTTTTAGTAGTGAATTTTGGGTTGAGAATCTACGACGAATTTGGTGATGAAGGAAGATTTTAGCTTTTAATTCTGTTGTTGGAGAGTAGAGGCCACACATGATGTTTTCTGTTACTGTGATGCTTTGGATAATTTTCTATGTACTGATGGTTGTGATAATGGGGCTTAGACGTTTGTTTTGTTTGTGTCTTGCCTCTGTTTCTTTGTTTGTGCCAAGCAACTCATCCCATCTTGTGATGCTGTTGCAAATTGAATAAATCATTGTTGTTTCAAAAAAAGAATGGGGAAGGGAAAAAGGAAGAAAGAATAGACATAAATTGATCTCCAAATCATGTTCCTGATTGTAATCATACTCAATTCAATTTGGGTATTAACTTTGAAAATGAGAGAGGAGAAATTGAGATCGAAAATGGGGTTTTAGGGTTTGGAATTGAGGTTGTGGTTGTTTGTTTGATGAGGGGGAGAAGAAGAATAGTGAGAATAAAGGAGGGACACAAATGGCTGTTGTAATGTTTGGTATCCCATGCAATTACGTCCATGCCAGTGTGGAAGGCCAACAATGCGAGTGAAGTGACAAATGTAACGGACACGTCAGCATCGTTAACACCAAGTTAACGTTTTGGACGTGAATGACTAACGAAAGAGACATTGGGGGAGTTTTTGATTCGTTTCATTGATCTATGGACGTGCCTGATAGCGAGGAATACTTTCAGGGACCCAAATGAGGATTTACTCGATATTTAAGTCTAAACTTTTATTAAAGAAGATGGTAAGCCATAAATACACTTTTATCTTTATTGGGACCAACTTTCAGAAACTATAACTTTAATAAACGTGGAATTATTTTTGTGAAAGTCCCTTTTAAAATGTGTACGAGCAACTGTCTGTAGAGAAAAAGGACCATTCAATTTTTATGATAATTGTATTTTTTAGGGTTAATAGTGTTTTATCTCCTATAACATAGGTCATTTCCGATTTTACACTCTGTAAAATATATTTTTTTATTTACTCCCCTGTAAAATATTTTTGTTTTGATTTACTCCCTAATAGGTCATTCAAAAACCAGGAGTAAATAAAATAAAAATATTTTATAGGGTGTAAAACCGAAAATGACCTATATTACCGGGGGTAAAACATTATTAACGAGTATAATAATTTCATTATGATGAGATGAGTGGATCCATTACAAGAAAAAGAGTAGATCCATTAATGTTTTTCCTAGAAAAGGAAGCAGTTTGGTTGAAGGTTGGTTTGTTATTAAGGAAGGAGATACACCAGGAGGACCGTATTGACTAGAAAGCATAATGCTGCCGCTGAGTCAAGGAGATTCCATGGACCATGGTCCATGACTCACGAGTCATGTGCAATAATTAATAGACTATTACTTTTTTCATGCTACTTATTTCTCACGCGTTTTTTTTTCCTTTCAAAAATACTTTTGGTTCAGATTATATAATCCGAATTAGATTGTTAGTAATTTTTGGATTATATAATCCAAAATTGTCTTTTACCATAATTTTAATTAGACTTTGGTTTGCTAGTGATGCATTTGCACTTTCATTTTTACTTTAAAAAAATATGTAAATATCTTTTATTAACCCAACACGCCAATGAACATCTAAATAGTTTACAATTTTGTATACACGATAGTCAACATAATGTAAGATGATTCAACAATTGGATTGATTTAATTCTCCTACAAAAGTTATTGAAAAAATAAGTATTCTATGTTTGACAACTAGTGTCAATGATTCCAGACTCTTATTAACTATTATTGGTATTTAAGATATATTTTTAAAAAAATAAAAAGATAAGAGGAATCCAACTAAAGATAACTACACTAGTCGTAGAGTTGTTTCCTTAAACTTAATGTCGTGTTTAAGAGGGTGGAGGAAGGAGGAATATATTAATGATCTTTTCTTGTAATGTGATTTTGTTGGTATCATTTGGCTCCATGTTTTGCGGTGGTTCGGAATTTGTATTGTGTTACCTTATGATATTCATGTGCATGATATTCGTATGCATGTTTTGCGATTTGGTGGTTCGGAATTTGTATTGTGTTACCCTATGATATTCATGTGCATGATATTCGTGTGCATATTTTGCGATTTGGTGGTTCACATTTATTTCGAAAAGGACATTCGCCATTACATCCAAGTGTTAACATGTACTTCAATTATTTAAAATGAGAGCATTTCTCGTGTTTTTTTTTTGCAACAGAGAAATGTCTCATGAACATTTACTTGATTTCGTCAAACTTTTTTCTTGACGGTGGCTAAAAATCTAATTCCTTTTTTTGATTTTATAACGTCATTCTTTCGACTTTCCCCTTATTACGCACAACTTATATTTTAATTGAAATTTTTCTTTTACTTGTCTCCAAGTATTTAAGCTTATATTTTAATTGAAATTTTTCTTTTACTTGTCTCCAAGTATTTAACCTCCTGTTTATTTCTTCTCTAGACTCTCTAAGTACAACTATGTCAGTGATGATGCTAGGCTCTTCAATGTGCTTCGTTTGTACATCCAAACGAGCTCTAAAATCCTATAAGGAAATCAAACCCACAAGTTGCAGATAACAGACATGTTAAGTTAATATATACACATAAAATAAGACCGCAACAATCCTTGTTTCTTGCTCTCTTTTCTTTTTACTGAATCCCTTGTTTGTTAGATGGACAAATTCGCTTATTGAAACAAAAATGAATTAAATTGCTTTGATAGGCAAAATAAAGGAAGCTAATTTGCTCAGATAAAGACCAATTGTTGCCAATTTCTTTGGAAATTATTAAGATTACCCCATCTTTGCAGATCAAAATCGGCTTGGATAATAAAGAATAAGATTGTTAGTTCAAGGACAAATCTGTCGAAAATAGATACCTAGACACTATTGTAATCTTAAATTTTCTTCCTACTGCATAACCATTGCAGAGCGAGCAGTGAAGATAATCATCATATAATACAGCGCATCAATCAATTTCTTACGACAAAACTGCAACATACATTGGGAGGCTAATTTATTCGGAAATTAAATCCCAAACACGAACGCAACAATCTTCTCCTGAACTGACCACTCTTTCTGGCTCAATAAAAGTCAAGCCATACACTCCACCTAAATGAGCCCCTTTTATGGTTCTGCGGCTTGATGCTGGCTTTCCAATTTCATATACAATAACACATGTATCAAGTGAACCAGTAGCTACCAGTTTGCTATCAGGTGACCAAGCAAGACAATTTACACGTGCAGTGTGAAACAACATGTTATTAAGCACCACCTGAAAGAGAAAGGAAGATTTATTTAGCTACTGCATTTCAGTAAGTTATGACAAAAACAAGTATACATCATGATAATTGAAGCAATAATGTTACAATCATGAAGAGTATAAGTCATGTATTTCTCATTTCACATAGGAAAATTTGGTATATATAGGACAAACAAAGCATTCAGGCACAAAACATTTCAACTTCATGGAATAGTCATATCAGGCTTAAGTTACCTCTCTGGAAGCACAGTCCCAGACAACAGCTTCACGATTAAGATCAGCTGATGCAAACATGGAAACATCCGGAGAATATCTGATTACACTGATTGCTCCTCGGTGCTTCTCAAGAACAGTCTGTTCTGTAAGTTTATCTCCTGAGATAGAATAAATATGCAGCTTACCATCTTGCCCACCTACAATTGCTTCACTGCCATCAGGTGAAATAGTAGACGCTGTCACAACAAAGCCAAGGTTTACAATGGTGACAATATTTGAACCGTTAAGTAAGACAACCCCAGATTCAATTGCAATAAGAGCAAGCTTGGGGGAATTAAGTGCAAGGCCCAAATCCTTTGGCTGGCTTCCAACATCAACATGCTTAGCAGGACCAAAATTATCCCCTTGTAGGGGAACTCTGTATACCTGCATTTAATACATTTAAATTTAAATACTATCAATTGAAGGCAAAGCCATCAGTGACTTTTAGAATAAAAAGTTTGATTTCCATTCATTTAAATGAAGACCGATACAAATGATAATCTGCTCCCTTGATGGATTAAATTATAGAATCAAGAAATCAACAAGTTGCCTGCAATAATTCTACTCTAGAGCTAGCTTTTGAATATTTATTAACATGTCCTTAGTTTATGAATTGGTAATAATGATTAAAGACTTCATCCAATTCATATTGCACCTACAGTAAATGCATTATTTAGCAACATTTTGTTTCACAGATAATCAAGAACAAAGTCTTCGTTAAAGATTGTTTCAACAGTTGCAAAAATCAGAGGCCTAGATTTAGATTCTACACTTTGATGCAAGTTCAACCTCTAATAATGGAACCAACATACTTGATTTTGCATGTTCTTTCAGGATAATACATGAACAAAACAAACTCCCTGGCTTCTACCAGATGTAGTTTAAACGCAATCAGAAATATTTGAATTTTTGTAAAAATAATTCAGCAATCAGAGTGACATTAGAGGTGTAGTTTCACTTTTATGTTTGATATGGGCATCAATGACAGAACAGCTGAACATAAAATGTATCTGTAAGTTATTTTTTAAGCTTGACAATAGAAGAGCCCATATGATGATAATGATTAGTTATGACACATATATATCAGTTACCTTGTTGTCAAATCCAGAAGTAACAACTTCTTCTTCAGCAGCTGCTAACAATTTGATTAATCCAAATTGTTTACTGTCAAACTTACCACTATAGCCAATGCCTGGAATCCATCTAATGATCACTCCATCATAGCTGCTGGACAAAAGCATCTTTTCACTTTTGTTGAGCAGATTCAAAACAGTGATATTCTTCATGTGACCAGATAAGGACTTTGGGTTTTGATCTAGATCCTTAGCAGAGTATAAACTAATCGTGCCACCAAGGGAGACAGTAAGCAGATGATCATTCTGCCAAAGACAACCAACGAGCATGTCCTCCACCCCACCAGATTTAGGATGTGCCAATGTCTTATGTACTGTTCCACTACCATTCTCATCAATATCCCACACTTTTGCAGACTTGTCAGCAGAGACAGTAAGAACCTGTAATTTTTTATACTTAATTTAAACTAGAATGTAA
>Ga0315915_1003421_pt1 | contig 20115 bp, 8 predicted proteins | sample MpolbnodulesMG_FD_207738 | JGI IMG/M metagenome (GOLD analysis project Ga0315915, IMG submission 207738) | Medicago polymorpha root nodule microbial communities from Los Angeles, California, United States - branched nodules | ecosystem: Host-associated > Plants > Roots > Nodule | place: USA... | reverse complement strand
GGTAAGGAGAATTAGGGAGTTTAATGTTGCGTTGTTAGGGAAATGGTGTTGGAGGTTGTTGGAAGATACTGATAGTATGTGGTTTAGGGTGTTGTCAGTGAGGTATGGTGCGGAGGATGGTCGTTTGCTGGGAGGGGGGCGAGAGTCATCCATGTGGTGGCGTGATATTGCCGCTATGCGTAGGGAGGAGTGGTTTGCAAACCACGTGAGTAGGTCGGTAGGCAATGGGGAGAGCACTCTCTTCTGGGCCGATGTGTGGTGTGGTGCAGAGGAGTTTAGAGTAAGGTTTAATAGACTTTATGAATTATCGTTGTTTAAGGGGGCGTTAGTGTCTGATATGTGTCATTTAGGTTGGGGGTTGGACGGTGAGGCGTGGAGATGGAGGCGGCGGTTGTTTGCATGGGAGGAGGGGCTGCTGGGGGATCTAATGTTATTGCTTTAGAATGTGAATTTGCAGGTTGATACTGTTGATAGATGGCGTTGGGCGCTAGAGCCAACGCATACGTTTTCTGTTCGAAGTGCCTACAAGTTCTTGACTCTTCAACCTCCGCTAGTGTCTTCGGCGGATGCCTTGTCCCTTTGGCATAAGGATGCACCGCTGAAGGTGGTGCTCTTTGGGTGGCGCTTGACCCGTGATAGATTACCAACTAAGGATAACTTGTTCCGTCGTGGTGTAATTGCTCAGGCTTCCCGGCAGTGTGTGTCTGGATGTGGCTCTATGGAAACATCATCTCATTTATTCTTGCATTGTAATTTGTTTGGTTCTGTATGGCAGCTCATTAATAGATGGCTCGGCTTGTCAATGGTTGCACCTCTCCAGGTGATGGATCACTTTACTCAGTTTAGTGGGTGCGGTGGTAACTCAAAGGGCCACCGATCTCTACTCCAGGTTATTTGGTTTGCGACAAATTGGGAAATATGGAAGGAAAGAAACAATAGGCTATTTAATGTCAAAGAATGCTCGGTTTATCAGGTGGTCGACAAGATTAAATCGATTACCTTTATGTGGCTTAAGGCGAAGCGTATCTCTCTTCCCATCACTTACCATGGGTGGTGGCTGCGCCCCTTTTCCATCCTGGGCATAGGCTAATCATTTCTTTCCGTTTTTGTTCGTTTTGTACAGGCAACTCTTGTAAATTTTGGCTTAACTCTGTTGTCCGCTTCTTAGTACGTCTTGTGCTAAGAAGGACCATTTTGTGGAGGTAATATAATTCATTTTATCTTCTTCAAAAAAAAAAAAGGAATTAGGATATTATTTTACTACTTACAGGAATTTTGCAACTTTGGTGCCACTTCTTTAAGCTGTTATGGGGCTGGTACAATTTTTTCTAGCTTATGTCAAGTGATGAAAGTTGTGTTCTAGGAGTAGTGAAGCTTTGCCTCAAATATCATTGATGGTTTGAAATGGTTTGTTAGGGCCAGGTTGTAATAAATGATGAATTATAGTATTACTTAATTATGAAGGAAGTCTTGGTGAAACATTGAAGATTATGCAGCAAAAGCTTGGTCAATTTTTGTAGATTTATAAAGTTTAAAGGAAATAGAAATTTGTCTAAGTAGTTAACACTGGCTGTGTGAAAATAGAAGCGAATGAAGTTTTGGTATTTTTGACATTATTATCTTCTATATATGGTTGCATTGAGGCCTCTGTGTATTTTCTTAACGCTATATTAACGTTTTACCCTCTTTTTTTTCCTCAAAAAAAAAAAAAAGTTTTACCCTTTTTGTTATTTTTTTAAAAAAAACTAGCAACAAACCCGTGCTAAGCACGGGGTTCTGTGCTCTGCACAGGCTGATCCTTAAATCGCGATTTATGCGTCAAAATGTGTTTACAATATTATTTACACTGAGAAATAAGAAAAAAAGATTAATGATAAAGATGAAGATAAGTTGTTATTAAATATTATAAAGTGGTAGACTAAAAATATGTGAAAATATTATAAATAATAAAATTACAATAATGATAACGAGGACGTTAATAAGCCCCATGACTTTTATATATCATTGAAAAATATTTGTCATTTTTTAGCATTTTTTATTTTCATATGAATATATAAACAATAAATATGTATATCGTACAAGATTCTTATATTAAATTATAATTAGTATATTATAATTACTCCCACTATTATTTAGAAAATACAATTAGGCATGGCAATGGGGCAGGTGGGGACAGGTTTTACCTTCTCCGTCCCCATACCCTACTACCATATAGATACCCGCTGCCCTACCCATATCCAATGGGAAAAAGAAATTGAATCTCATCCCCGTCTTCGACGGGTTAGGGTATCCCCATCCCATCCCAGCAATGAATATTTTTTTTAATAAAATAGAAGTATTTTTCTGCCTCAGACGCAATGTTGCAATATGCGTTTTCCTGCAAAGAAATGACGACGATAGATCATGGCTATGGTGATGGAGAATAGAGACAACTCTGAGAAATGATTGTCAACTGATAGACTATGACTCTGATTGTGTGATTGAAATGAATTATTGTTTGAGTTTCTTTTTATATAAAAGGGGGCAATAAAATGATTTTCTACATTCAAAACGAATTTGGGTATGGGTTCAGGGTGGGTATACCTATATCTCCGTTACTCATCCCGTACCCGTATTTTGAAATCGGGGAAAATCCAAACTGAATGAAAGCGGAGAAAAACCCGTCAAATTGAATTTGGTTCGGATGGGTACTCGCAGGTATGAGTTTTGTTGTCATGCCTAGATACAATACATAAAAAAAAAATCAATTTAACTAATTAATATGTGACTGATTGTTGTCCCATGTATGTTTTGTACAACAATATTAGTTAGTGTCTAATTAATCAGAGAGTAAGTTTGTCTTGTGTTTTTTTTATAGTCATTCTTTGAAAGGATATAATGATTAATAATGAATAACAATTAAAAATAATAATTTTATAATATGATATTATGATAAACCAATAAATGTATGAAAATCATTTATACAAAAGAAGTAATCTTGAAGACGTGTAATTTTATGTAATGTAGTTGTATTTCTCATAATAAATACTAACCCTATGTATAATTTATAAATGAGAAAGATTTTGTAACTCCCCCAAAGTTATGTCATTTGTGATCATTCAATTGGATATCTATCAGTGAGAAATAGTCCTATGATTTTTTTGTCAAAAAAAAAGTCCTATCCTTTTTTTTTTATTTACTCTTTTTCCCATGTTTCTTTTAAGTATTGGTATAAAATGTTTCTCCTATATTTTTTATATTATTCATAAGTGAAATGTATTTATTAATTTTTTTATTAGAAACACACGATGAGATAAAATCACATGTACATCAAAAAGTTTATTTTTAGTAAATGCAAATTAAATATATGAAAAAATTGTTACGAATTAAAAAAACGACATTCAATAATTTATAGATTTTTTTATCATGATAAAACCCACCTCTTAAGAAAAACAATTCAGGACCCGTTTTGTTACAAATTAAAATAAAAATGATTTTGATATCTATTAATTCAGAGAATTTATAAAACAAATCACGATTTATTTTGTTTGGTTATTTTAATTAAAATCACATGTTTTAAATAATTTAATTTGTTTGGATATAACTATAAAAAAAATTGATTTTTTGTTACAAAATTACATCAACTTTAATAATTAGAGAAAGATAATAGATTGTGAATTGTTTTTAACTATTTAGATATTTAGAAGTTGAATTATAGAAAAATTTATTTTGATTGGGATTAAGATTAAGTTTGTTTGTTCTCTAAAACAAAGATTAAGTTAGAGTGTTTTATCAAGTTATTTTGTTTTAATTTGTTTTTAAGAGAGAAAATATAGAGGAAGGTTGAAGCAAAAGACAGAAAAGGATAAAATTTTGATGACGATTCAAAAAATTAACAAGGGGTAAGATTGTATTTTTGGTACACATTAAGTCTAATAATTAGAGAATAGATAATTAGAAAATAAAAGATTAAGTTAGTGTGCCTTATCGAATGAGTTTGTTTTAATTTGTTTTTAAAAGAGAAAAAATAGAGAGTTTGAAGCAAAAGACACAAAAGAATACAATTTTGATGACGTGCCAAAAAATTAAGAAGGAGTAAGGTTGTATTTTTTAGTAAACATTAAGTTTCTCTAATTATAGATTATATTGATTATTTTTTTAATAGAGTATTGGAATGTGAACAAAGTTGACATTCTTGTGCTTTGTTATTTTATTATTAGCACATCTTGTGAAATGATTATTGATATTTATTTTAGTTATAGCATGAAACTAAAAAACTCTCATACTTTTGTGCTATTTTCTTTCCGTGCATTTAGTGAGGGCCGTTCCGATAAAATCGGAGGTCATGTTCAAATATTAAAAATGGGACCCTATGAAAAAACAAGATTTTTTAAGCAATAGTAATCATCTTCCTTCAGAAAGAGCAATAGTAATCATCTATTTAAGTTGTAAATAACATGAAAAATAGTCCCTTAAAAAAAATAAAAAATAAAAAATAGTCATTCTTATTAAGTAAAAGTAAGTTTGTATAGGAAGGACTACCTAACTTGTGTTGAACTTCACTAACCACCGATTGTTTTAATATTAAAATTTGGGTTCGTATTTCATAATAAAAAGAAACACCAAAAACTTAAAAAGAATCATCACTTTGTTTAGTGCAAAATGGTTCTTAAGTATATTGGTTGTTGTTGCTTAAATAAAGTTTCTTTGTTATCTAAATAGTGACAAACTAATACTAATATCAGAAAAGAAATAGTAGCAAATTCGTACTTGCATGCATGATTAAACTTAAAACAATAGAAAAAATATTAATTATTTAACGGATTTAATTTGCATTGCTAATGGAAATAGATGACAAAAAATTCAAGATATATAGTAGTTTTCTACATTCATAGTTAACTCTGAAATGTATTTTAAATTGTAATGGCCTAGTAGTTGTGTATTCTATTTTACCACTAAATGCTCGGGATTGAACCTCAAGATCGATGACTCAAGTGCATTCTATTTTACCACTAAACTATTTCAAGATGTCTACTGATTTTTTATATTTTATTATATATACCTAACACTTTTGAGTGTTATATTAATTTTTTTTTTAAGCTCCTAAGATTGTGAGGCCTGGCACCGTAGCTCACCTTGCACATGCCAAGGGTCGGGCCTGCATTTAGTATACCCTCACAACCTTATGTCAAGTTTAAACTAATTAGAGAATTATAAAATATTTTAGTTGTAATTTAACCCAAACAGTATTTTCCTGAGTATACACACTAGTCATTTGTATTTTGATCTTGTGTTTAACTACATTTCTACCATCATTTTGTTTAGAGTTTTATTTTATTTTGCGCACCCTCTCTACTATTTTCATCAAAAGCAAGATAGAGAATTGGTTATATTTCCACCACACATACGTTTTTGCTGCACCAACTACGACGAAACAACTCAGTAAAAATGGTACGGGTAAGTTATGAGTATCGTACGCATACATACCCGGTACAGATGTGTATCCGGTACCGGTACTTCTCCATGTTTGGAGTACACATGCTTCAGAGGTTATGATTCTTGTTGATTTTGGCTCAAAATTGATATTGAAGTATCTATGAAATCGCGACACGTAAGTTTGTCATTGTAACATGATTTTGTGTTGTGCAGTTTGGGTGAGTCATTGAAAATATCGTGACACAATTGTGGGATAACAGTCAGTGCGTACTGCATACAGACATGCAAAAGTGGCACAATGATAAAAAAAAATCGTGGCACGATTCCTCGTGATCTGAGTTGTATATAAGGCCCCCTTCTTCACGTTTTTGAGAGATCTTCAAGAGAGAGAAACTTGGAAAATCAAAGGAGGTGACCTTAGGATTAAGTGTCATTAGTGAGAGGTTTTCTTGGGTTGATAAACATTTGTAAACATGTTGGGTAGTGATATTTCATTATTAGAAGGATAAAAAAGCTTTCTTTAGTGTATTATATTAGGATTCATTGAAAATGTGGGCGAATTGAAAAATAGGTAGAAATTATGGTTTGTTATGTGTGAGCTTTTAAGCTAATTTCTTGTAACCTATTTGTATCATTCTCACCATATTGGATCAGAGAGTTGCTCTCTCCCACAGAGTAGGTCATTTTGGACTGAACTAGGTAAACAAACATTGGTGTTTGCTTTTCCTTCTCTTCTTTCTTATCTTTGTTGTTTTGATTATACTTGTGGTGTTGTGTCACACTTAGATCTAGGTCTGTTTGTTGTTGCTTGACGTTGATTTTCCTATTGATTACTAGTTTCTTTGCTCCACTCATCTAAGTTTATTGATGTCATTCTATTGTTAGAATTAACAACAATTGGCGTCCACCGTGGGGCAAAGGGGTAAAGTGGTAAATTGTGTATCATGGGTTTAAAGTGGGACATCGAGAAATTCAGCGATAGTAATGATTATGGTTTATGGAAGGTTAAGATGCAAGAAGTTTTGAAACAACAAAAATTTGCATTTTTAAATTTAATAAAAATGCAAATTTGGTTATATTACTATTCACACCACCATTTTAGGTTTAAACCCCCTACACTAACACGAAGTGGGTCAAGCCCAATCTTCCTCATTAAAACCAACCTCTCTTCTCTCACTTTCATTTATGATTCTTTTGAAACCCTAGAAATTAGAAGTCTATCCTCCTCCCCCCCAATCACCGCTGCGAGCTTTTCTTCCACCACCACCATTGAGATCGGCGTTGTTTACCCAAATAAATTCTTTCTTCATCTCCTTAACTTTCTCTATCTTTCTATAGAAACATAACCACTAAAAGAATAGATTGAAACAATGGGTTTCCAAACTTCTCTCTTTTACTCTTCTTCACCATCGTGATATTGTAATATTTTTATTGTTACGCTTGTTACCACTAAGATCCCTTCCACAAATTTCTAGTATAAAGGAACCACTGACTCACCATGATCTTCCTCGTCGATGTAACCACCAGAAAGAGCAACTGATTGAGCACCATGATTACTCTAGCCTGCAATCCCAACAACACGGGGAAAATGAGCAACGTGGGGTGCTCGTTTTACCCATGATGTTGGTATTGCAGGCCAGAGTACACATGGTGATCAATGGGTTGCTCTTGCTGATGGTTGCATCGATGGCGAATATCATGGTAAGTCGGTGGTTCAATATAATGGAAGTGGTGGAATAGATCTTATTGGTAAAAAGCATACGAATACAAATTAGTTATTTGATCAACAGTTTAAGAATATGGTTGAGGCTATGAGACTCTGTTATCGAAAAGTCTATATCTTATTCAGGTTTTTCGGATATGTTTCGATTGATTATCAATGCAAATCAATTGATTGATTCCTTATTTGTTTAGTTTTATTTCAATGTTATCTTATGTGATGATTTTTCCACACATATCTGCTTGTTGGATTTAAACTCAAATCAATGATTCTCCAACTCCTCCTTCTTCTCCCACTTATTTTCACCAGGTAATTCAAAAATTTATGACTTTTTTCTAGGTTGATTTACATTTGAAAAATTTAAGATTTTTAATTCGTTTGCTTTGTATTTGGAAAATTAATTATTTTTCCTAGTTGATTGGTGAATTTTTAACCGTCGAATAGGATCAACAACGCGGTGTTTGAGGAGCAGCTTGCAGATGAAGAGGTTAAGATCTTAAACAACTGATGAGTCAGATCTAATCGCTATACTTATAATTTGTTATATCTAAGAGATAAAGGAAAATTTTCATTAAACTTTAATTATATATTTTTTAATTTAATAAATTTTTAGAATGAAAATATTGAGGTAGAAGATTTAGAGTTATATATGCATCATATTTCTCTGTTTTTTTTTTTAGGAAATGTACTGGTTATGTTTGATTCAATGATTTAGTTATTTAATTAGAGTTAAAAGAGAAAAAAAAAAGTACTCATCTTCTTTTGATTATATGTTATGTTATTGTATCATTAAATTAAAAGAGTTTTTTGATTAAACTATCAAACTCTTAATAATCTAACATGTCACATGATTATTTTTATGAGAATTTCCTTAAAAAAAACATGAAAATAATTTTCAAATTATTTATTGTGTTGCAGTTATTAGCTTGTTGTTCTCTAATATTTATAACAATCCATAATTGTGTTGTTTTCGGTGGAACGACAAAGTGCCTTTATCTGACCTATTAGTGAAATACAAGTAATTGAAGCTTCCTATCATGTTTTCATACTTGAATGAGGAAATGTATTTGATTATGTTTGATTCAAAGATTTAACTATGTAAATAGTCATAAATTTATACTTAACAAATAAATTTGTGATAATTTTTGAATTAATATTCGTTTTCTCTAACTCTTCATGATCAAACCCTATACTTTTTTTTTTTGACAAAGATCAAACCCTATGTTTAACTTTTACAACTTGAAAAGTAAATAAATGATATTTTGTGTGGACAGATTGCATAAAATAAACTTAAAATTAAGTCTCAATTTTTCTTTGAGACCTTTATCCTCTTTCAAATTTCTTTGGATACTCTTTTATGCATAAAAAAAAAAAAAACTCTCATTGTCTAGCTTGAACTCAAATTTCCTCTCATAATTTAAATATGAGTGACTTCTTTGTCATATAATTATTTGGTTTGTTGGTAATATCTACTTTTTCTCTTAATTTTTCCTTCCTGTTTTTCATGAATGATTATATTACCGTCCGTTTAATTATTGTACACTAACCATGTAAAGTTACTATACACATGCATCCAATTATGTGTTGTCGTGACAATTAATGAATACGGCAACTCAAAACTCTTTAACTTGATATGTACCTTTCAAAAAACTACGATTTTATGTTTTTGTCATTAATTATATCATTGACGAATGAAATGATTTTCCTGCTTAAATAATGTCTAACTTTTTCTTCATGTCTAATTATACCAAGAAAAAATATTGGTGAACACTCAAAATCCTTTGATACCTCGAGAAAGAGAGAGAAAAGTAGTGAGGTTGATGTGATAGAAAGAGAGGTATATAGAAAAAAAAACAAAGTTTGAAAAAATGTAAAAGATTTACGTTCTTATATTAATTCAATGCGACACTGTTGATAAATATTTGAGTTTAATTTTTGAATATATATATTTAGCTGGTTCTAGGTTGTAGGATTTTATTAGTGCTTTCTTACAGTATTCATTGTTAGGAAGCTTGCAATAACAAAATACAAATATTGAGATAAGATTTTAGACGTGATTTTATTCCCACTTTATGTGCTAGTACTAACAGAATTTAGCTATTCATTCCCTTGCTGCAATCTTCTTGACACTTGGGTGATATAGCACTCCCTTGAATGTGGTGGTGTAATTCTCCAAGTATTATGGGACAATGATCTTCCTTTTGGGATTTTTCTTAGTGGACTCAAATGACTAGACCAATTCCTTGCTATCAGTCTTTGTCCTAACCTCCCATATGCTATAGAAAACCACTTTGTCACCAAGGTGATACTTAGCCTTCAGCTTCTCCTAATCCTCCCAAGTAGTGTCATCACGGGATAGTCCTTTCCACTGAACCACTACCTCCAAGTGTGGCTCAGCTAATTCATTCCAACGTGTGTTAAGTATTACCAAAGGTTGGGTTCATGAGTGACAACATGCAATGTTTCAAGGATAGTAATCTATTCTGCATCACCATGGAATGGCTTAAGGACAATAATGAAATACTAGTGAATGTGTGATTCATCCTGTAACTTCGATTTGTAAGCGACCATGCCAATCTACACTAATATCTTAAAGGGTAAAAAAACGCTTGGCCAGTTTCGAATATGGTGCCCTCGTGGTTGTGATTTGACAATGAGCCTGCAGCTTGACCATAACCCACTCCCCAACATGAAACTGAACATCTCTACGATATGTGCCAACTGACAATTCCATGGCGTCTTATGCCTTAAGGAGCTTCTTTTTCAAGCCAGTAAGCATCACTTCTTTTTTCCCCAAAAATGTATTCACCCTTTCCTCAAGTGAGGACCCTTCCAAAAATTAAGGAATCATGGGAGGTGACTTCCCAAATGTCACCTCAAATGGTGTCTTCCTGGCGTCAGAATGTCATCAAGTGTTGTATGACCATTCATCCCACATAGGATATTTTCCCCACGAGTTAGGTTTAGCATGAACAAACGTGTGCAAATAGTGCTCAATAACCATGTAATAACTTCATTCTAGTCGTCTGATTGAGGATAATAGGAGGACCTCATCCTTAGTTTTGTACTACTCAATTTAAAAAGTTCCTGCCAAAAGAGACTAATGAACATGGGGTCACGGTTAGAAACCAAACTTTTTGGCATACTACAAGCGTGTTTTTCGGAAAACTTCCCGAAAGTCACTCATCCAAAGACTACTTCAAGTCAAGCACGTTTAACTATAGAGCTCTTATAGAATGAGCTACAAAAAAGAAGAAGCATCTTATTGATATAGGTAGTATCAAACAATTCTTAAAAGTCTTCCTTCAATCATGCAGTCCCACACTAGCACGACCTTAGGATCACTCTCAGTTCGATGTGGATCCGATTTGCGTAGAAGCTGACAGGATCCGCTCATTGTCATGTCTTGTGCACCGGTGACCACTCCCCGCCCGCATCAGCCTCGAGTGTTACACGCCCACCATCTTCTGCTTGGTTTGTCCACGAACCACATTGTACTTTGCACATGCATTCAATGATGTGTTGTCGTGACAATTAATGAATATGACAACTCAAGTGTCTTCATATTCTTTAATTGATATGACAATACATCATTAAATATCTATAAAACAATTATACACTAACAATACATACCGATTAAATTCTTCATTATTTTCAAATCGGTAACAATAAAAAATGAAACATGTTAACGTTATAATGTGATACTATCAATGAGGTCACTGTTGTGTTGGACCAACACCATTTTAGGCCTAGATACTTAAGTATTTCTTTAAACAAAATGCAAACTTTGAGCTTAAAAGCATAAGTTAAGAAGCTAAATTTAAAAATTTAACAGTGAAAATTGTGTATTAAACATCTTAAAAACTTAAAAAGTTATCTTTACCAATATAAATTTTGTTATTTTTTTAGCGACTTAACTTGTGGCACGACCCTTATCATCATTATTTTTGATAAAACGTATATTTATTTTTGTTGTAAAAGTTTGCTGTCTTGGGTTTGAACCTTAACCCCTGCATATATTATGCAATGTCCCTTACCAACTGAGCGTAGCTCAAAATCGATTAAACATATATTTATTATCAATTGATCACATTTAGTTTTATTTTTAGCATTTTAGAAAATGTCATGCTAACTATATGCTAGAAAGACATTAGTTTTTTTAAGATCCTAAGGGCATTAACTAAGTAGCTAAGAAAAGAATTAAAAAATAAATTTTATATTGAAAAAATAACTTTTTTAAAAGATATTGAATACACAATTTTTAAAGTTATATTTTTATACTTAACTTATTAAAATTGTGCCACTGGTTAACATTTCGCTTATATGATATTTTTTAAAAGTTAAATCAATTCCAATTATAGATTTGGATGATGAATATATCAAAAATTACGATCAATTTCATTCCAATTTTAATGCAAAGTTTGACGTGTATAACAAACATTTGTGAATTTGATCATACTAATCAAAAAAATTGTGATGTCCATCTTTTTTAATATTAGTCTAATTGACATTATAAACTATATCCATAAATACAATTTGCCATTCATCATGGTTTAATTCTTGTAAAAAGGATATAGGTTTCCACGACTTGGCGTGCTATATTGATCCTTCGCTTTGTATCATTCTCATAAAGTCTTCTTTAAACAAGTTTCATTACCAAACCATGTTGATTCAAGACATTAAAGGTATGTTGTGAGAAAATAGTTGCTTTAGAATCATGCACACTTCTTATAATATCAATAATAAATATTTATAAAGACTGATATAACAATAAATAAGTAAATTGATGAAACTAATACTATAATATTATCGAAACATTTTATCGTAAAGGACTAAAATGACTATTGCTCGAAGTACATATCCATCAATTACAAGAGACGGTGGGGGCTAAGGATAAGGACGCTTCGATGGCTTCAACATATATTCCATTTTCTACTAAACAACCATATCGTGCATTTGTTGCAGTTGGTAGATAGGTTAAAAATATATATATATATATATATATATATATATATATATATATATATATATATATTATTAATATGGAATGCGTGCTCCACGAGAACTTGAAATGTAAATTGTAGTAAACTACACATCACTGCTTAGTTTAATCAGATTGATTACGTTTGGTGGTTTATATAGAAATTGGCCGGATTTGAGAATAAATTAGTAGTTTGTACGCAAGTAGTACTAAATCAATATTCAATTAAGATCAATTCAATCTATATATAGTTGTAACAATTTTAATTCGATTTTACTTACCTCTTTCAACCATAGGGATGTACATCAAAATAGTAGTTGTATGGATAGTTTGAAATAGAGTCTTTCTAACAATTGTCTTGATCAAGATAGTAGTTGTATAGATATTTTAAAATAGGGTTTAGGACATTTGTTAAAGAATAAAAAACGGAAATAATTTAACGTTTCAATGGGTTGAATACATCGTTTTCTAAAATAATGTTACATTTCTCTTTGAAATATTTGTGGTGTAGTTTGAACATACAATATTCCTCAATTTTCAGTATATAGTGTGTATAAACTTCTTAGTTAGACTTTTTCGACAAACAAAAAACAAAATATTTAGGATTAAAGAATAGCTTAGTCTAAAATGGACTAAAACAATAGTTTTAAAAATCACGTGATAATGGAAAATTATTTAATATCCATGCTAGGATTTGATCTTTTCGACTAATCTAATGGATAAGACAAATTGTCAAATATCGTATCAACATAATTAAGATCAAATGGTCGCAACAAAATATTTAGCTTATCTCATAGAATTAAAGAAATAAGAGAAAAATATAATCTCCAACTTACATAGAATAATTGAAATGTTTGCTCCATTTTAATAAGATCATCTTTTCTCGTAGTTGACATATATGAATAATTTAAAATTGATTAACTTTAACTAGATTCATAACATGCATCGACAATGTACATTTTGAATGTTCAAGTTATGACAGCCATGACTTTTAATCTCTACGCTCACAATATTGTCTATTATATTTTGTTAAAAAGATATTTTTTTTCCATGTACATAAATTGAGTTTGTGTCTCAAGAAAACAATTTTTGATATAGCAGACCCACTTTTTATATAATTTCAACTTTAAGTGAGTTAGGTTTGAAGGCTTACTGGAGATGATAAAGCATATAGAATTATGCAATTTTTGTTTTTGTGAGCTTAGCTTGGTTGATAAGGACAATGCATAATATATGCAAGGTTAGGGGTTCAAACCCCGGCCACCACCAGATTAAAAAAAAAGCTTAGAGAATTATCATATATGCGATTATATATTATTATTCAACAAGATTTTTACATTAACAACATAATTCAAACCTAAATTCTTGAAGATTGTTGAATCCTTACTGACAGACAACTACCAACCCGGATCCACGCAAATCCAAAATTAAATATACTTTTTTGAAGGGAAAATTAAATATATTTATTCATGTCAATTGTATTAATGTCTACATTTTTATATGATGTCTCATAAGTTGTCAACTTTTGATTATTGAAATATCATTATTTTAAAATTTTTAGAAATACTAACGACGCTCGACAATACTCTTCAAAAGTGAAAACTTATGTTCTAGTCTTTATGGCTAAGACAATGATCATATTGATGTCGGTTCATTACAAGTTACATATTTATTTTTCCTTTGTTTTAATCGAATTGACATCAATTAAGTCATTATCTCAACTGTGAAAATGAGTAAGACCATTAACCACTATTATCATTATCAAAAGACGATATCTCAATTGTGCTCCCCCGCTTAAAACGTGGAAATACTTTCAATACATAAGTGATATTTTATTTACTAAATAAAATTTCGTATACATGTAATTAACAAAGAATGGAAACACAAATTATTAAACAAACTTGTACAATATTCAACTCCAAATTCTAAATTGAGAAGAAACAATCCAAAAGGAAGAACAAAACAAGAACTATAAATGAAATGCAAAAACAAATTCAAACACTAGAAGCCTTGGTGAGTGAAGTAATTGTAACAGCAGCACCAAAAGCATTATTTTTAGTCTCATTCTCAAAAGTATCATAACGCAAGAAAAACTCCACCAAAAACAATCTACACAAAAGAACAACTAGATTCTTCCCAGGACATTGTTTATTCCCCACAGAAGGCTCTTCTGTTTCTTTCCCATTAGACCACAAAACATACTTCAACAACTTATCACCTTCACCGACAAACCTCTTCGCCACAAAAACCTCAGGATCGTCGAAAACCCTAGAATCTTTTGTGGCGAAAGGTTGATATCCGAATATCATCTCACCCTTTTTAATCTCAAAAGCCGCGTCGTGGCTCTTCACAATTAAATCTTCTCTTGCTTTTGCATATTGATAAGGCACAGCAGGTTCAATTCGCATGGCTTCATAGACAACTGATTTAACTAACGGCATTTTTTCCAACGACTGAATTGTTACCCCGCCTTCATGTTTTACCACGGTTCTTATCTCGTTCGCGAGTTCTTTGTGTAGCTCTTCGCCGCACGAACCTAACCATTTGAAGAGGATTGGGAATTGATTCTTTAGGCCACCGTATGCGTTGAAGCCGGCTGTGAAAATGATATTGTGGCAGGCTTCGCTTCTTTTTAAACCGGCTTTTTCTGCTTCTTTTAACATTGTTGTAGCTGAAGTAGAAAATGCTTCATAGAGCTTCTTGTAAGAGGACCTGGCCGTAACAATTTAATGTTAGGGATACACTAACATTATACAACGCTCAAAGTTTTATCTTATCATTGAAAAAATGAGTGAATGTTCAAATAAATCCTTAAAATAATTAGGTTTTTATTTTCATGAATCTAAATTTTCCGCTGGAATCATGAGATTCTTCCTAGACATCATTATTATGTTTGAGTAAAATACTAATCCAGTGACAATTATAAATTATCAGAGTTTGCACATGATTTTGATCTTGATTAAGGATTTCACTAGAAAGTTTGCAAGAATCTGAATAACAATAAAAAGAATTACATCAAGAGTTATCCATAATTATAGAAACAACAAAAATATGTACACATATTTTTAAATACATTTTTTTTCCTAAAAAAGAACAATTAATTTCTGAATGAAAGAAAAAGATGTGAACTTTTATCTTGAAATTCTTAAAAAAACTTTTATCTTGAAATAATATGTTTTTTTTTAAGAAAAAAAAAAGTACTGTAATAACCATCACATCTTCACCACAATATAGTTTTCATTTTTTTTTCTGCTCGAATTAATATTATGTCCATTGCTTTTTAGTTTTTATTTTTCACTATACTTTTATGATAATAAAAATACATCAACCGTTAATAAAAATAATTTAATAAAATAATCATTCTTTTTCTCGTATTTATCATCTCTTTTTAATTTGTGAAGCAATCAAATGTGACAACTAAAATAGGACGGAGGCTATGATTTATTTGACTAATATTCAAGTATATGATCTCAATAATGTTATAATATTAATTTTATCAATAATTGGTACTTTTTTTTTCAAGTTTGTCTATATGATAATTATTTCATCATAATTAATGCTGTCAATACATAAAAATCTAAAGTAAAAAAAATTAGAAAATAGACAAGAGTTTACCAAAAAGATTCCTATGTTTAAGGGTGTGGTATGAATCTCACCTTATTAAACAAGCAGGAAAGGGCACCGTACGTAGCAAGATATCTTCAAGATAATTGAAAATCTTAGGAGGACCTAAAGTTGCAAGTGGAGCAAGTTGAAAGAGTAACCAAGTGTCAAACATTTTAGGACCTTGATCACCAAGGACAGTTTCAGAAGGGTTCTTATTATCACAAAAGAGCTTAAACATGAAGTTAAACGAAGCCACACTCACCATAGAGTTAAAATCTGCTTTACCACTTTTACCAGAAAGCCCATCTTCAATCTCATTAAAACCATCAGAAAGTATAGTCTTAAAGAGAGGGATAAAAGAGTCTTTTCTTAATAAAAGAGTATTAAGATAGAAACCTTTGATAAGTGCATGGTTTGGTTCAGTTGTGTCTAGGTAAGCACATACACGGTAACCACCGGTGAATTTTGTCGACGGCATGAAAGTGCCGTCGAGGACGTTGAGTTTTTCGACTTTTTTGTTGTCGAAGAGGATCGGGAAAGATGCGGCGTCTAAGAGTGCTATGACTCTTGGGTTTGAGGAAATGAAGGGACCTGGTGGCATGTTCGTTCTAAAGATTGTTGAGTTGTATTTTTGGATTCTTGTTGAGAAGAATTTGTCTCTTCCTTGGTTGTAGAAGTAGTCGTGTCGGTCGAAGATCGGTCCGATGAAAGGGAGGCCATAGCTGCCTGGGATTTGTTTTAGTGGGAGCTCTTTGTTGATGGAAGATTGTTCTTGTTTTGAAGATGCCATGGTTGATGAAACTCTTGATATTTTTTATGGGTTAAATGGTTTGGTTATGACTTATGGTATAATTGTTTTTTATAGAGTGAGGTAACTTGCACTAGTAGGAGCAATGATTTGTGATTTTTGTTTCTGTCCTTTAAAAAAAAGAAGAAGGAATGATTTGTGTTTTGAGGTACATTATATAAACAATTATTTTTTAACGATCTACAAGACAACTAAAGATATATGTGACAACGTGTGATGATGGTGTTGTTGTAAGTAATCCGTCTATCTCAAAATAATAGTGGTTTAAAGTTTGTGTACGATTTTTAAGAAAATAATTAATTGTGTTAATTCTAATGAAGAAAAAAAAATCACCATGAAGAATTGTATTACTCTTTTTTTTATTTATAGATGACTTTTTTTTTAAAAAGATTGTATACAGATGACTTGGGGCCCATTTGTTTTAGATTTAAAAAAAATGGATTTTCCTTTGTATTTTTAAAAATGGATTTTTTTTAAATTTACTCAAAAATGGTAAAAGTTATTTCAAACTCATTTGTTATAAGTTAAAAAAGAGATTTTGATATTCACTAACTTTAATATTCATAGTTCAAGATTTTACTTAGTAAAAATCACATATTTTTTCAAAATAAAATCTTTCAAAAATGATTTTTATGAAAAGCTATTTGAAATAGCTTTTTTTTTAGAGATTTTTTCAAAATTTTAGTATCCAAAAAAAATTATAACCAAATAATGAAATACTTAGAATGACATTTTAAGATAAACTATTCAAACCGATTTTTAATTTGAAGCTTTTCTTGAAAATTTCTTTGTTAAAAAATTATAACAAAAACACATTACACTACCAAAATCTATTTAAAAAAAAACTATAACAAACGGGGCATTTGATTTTCTTATTATTGTTTTTATTACTGTTTTTTTCCTTCCTATAATGCATATAATTCTGAGACAGAGAGATCGAATATTATAATAGACGTGATTGAACTGTTTTTTGTTTTAATGGAACGTGATTGTAATTCTTGAACAAAAAAATGGAAAGAACGTGATTGTAATTGTATAATCGAGAGGGAATTGGCCCTTTCCTTCATGTAATGTGTTGTGTATTCATTGCAATTTCCAAGGTGGGGAAAATTTGTCAATTAATATAATTGTGGAAAATGATATTCATGTGTTGTCATGATGTGGGGTAGAAGATTACAACGACAAAGTACTGGGTTGTGTGCTATTGAGGAATCTTTCATTGAACATTAGCTAGTCAACAATACCCCTAGATATTTAGGACCATTTGTTAGTATTTCTTTCACTTCTTTATATATGTAAATTGTAAAGAGTGTTAACAAGAGATGGTCCGATAATATGTTTATAAGTAGGGACAATCATTATCTCATAAACTCATTTTGTAAGTTGTGTTAAGTTCAACCACGATTTCTAAAATGATATCAGAGTCCCTTCAAGATCTATTGGGTTACATACCATCATGTTTCTGCTATCGAACTACCCATCATTTATATCCATGAATCAAGCCCAATAGGGTTGGTTGCAAGAGGGTGTGTGTTAGGAGTCTTACAATGGATAGGAGATGAGCTGACAATATGCTTATAAGTGGGGGCAATCATCACTTCACAAACTGATTTTATGGAGTTGTGTTAGGCTCAACTACAATTTTTATTACATCACTCATTTTATATCTTTCTCTCTTAAAATGACCACCAACTATTTTTCTTTTAAGTATTTGATGGGCTGCTGATTTGATGAGATTGGATTACATGTCACTTTCAAATATCTCTACCTTGATTTTTGTTGTTTTTTAGTAATTTTTTTATGATTAATATATCATTGACGAAACAAACGATTTTCCCGTTCAAATCATGTCTAATTTTTTTTTTATTTTTTATGAAACATGTCCAATTATATTAATTCAATGTGACACTACTGTAAATATATCACTACTGCTGTGGATTATAGTATTATGCCCCCATCTCCCTTCACAATTGAGGAATTTAGAGTTGATATTTTTATATGAAACAAAACAAATGCCGACGACCGTCCTTCAAGTAACGCCAACTTATTTCACGAGCATCTTTACTCTACCTTCCTCTTTGTCTGATGAGATTGAAAAAATGATGAATTATTTTTTGTTGGGCCATTCAGGTTCACAAATAAAAGCATACATTGGTTATGCATGGGATAAACATTTTATGCATATAACTGATTGAAGCATGAACTTCAAAAATTTATCACATTTCAGTCTTGCTATGGTTGGGAAACACGGTTGGCATATCATGTCTTATCCTAATTTGCTGTCAATGGAGCATTGGAAATGGAAGTATTCCACTTTTAATTTTAGTGAAAATTGGCTCTATGATACTACACATATATTGTCTAACTTTATATGTCGTTTTCAAATTTCAATCATGTATTAATTTGATATTTTTATTATACATTTATTATCGGTTACTGTATCTTTTTTGTGTGTGAACTAGTTATCCTCTACCTACAACTGCAAAGACTAATTCTTTGAACCGAATAGGATATAATATGTAACAAAACTCGTTTAATTCGTCTAATTTTCTTTATCATATTAACAACTTTGGTCTAAAAGTTTATAATTTTGAGATAAAGGGATTGAGTACTAGAATAGACATGATTGTACGTAATTGTATTATTATCAAGAGGGAATTGGTCCCTTCCTCATGTCATGCGTGAATTCCGTACAGTTTGCAAGGTGGGGAAAATTTGTTAATTACTATAATTGTGGAAAATGATATGCATGTGTTGTCATGATCTCGGTTCGAATATGAGTAACAGCTAAAGAGTACAACATGGATCACATGTGACTTTCAAATGTTTTTAACTTTATATGTTCCTTTCAGAAACGAAAAAGAGAACTATGTGTTTTTTGTTTTTCAGTGAATTTTTTGTCATTAATTATATCATTGATTAATGAAATGATTTTCCGGCTTAAATCATGTCTAGTTTTTTTTAAGAGAGAGAATAATATGATAAATGCAATAGAAAGATAGTTTACCAGCTATATTAGTCTCTGCGGCCATACACAAAGTTGTGTGGGCATCTGCGGCCACAAAACTTAGTTTACCAGCTATATTAAGTGAGATAGCTCTGATAAAAAATATAGGTTTATATGCATGTTTGGTTCCTTATATTTATTTTAGGTTTTAAGTTGGTCACTTATGTTTTAAAAGTTTCAAATTAGTCTCTTATGTTTTAAAAGTTTTAATTTGATTCAAAACGTTACTCAAATTGAAATAAGTTAGTCAATTATGTCACTTGACCATTTAAAGATTCGGGTTGACAATATGAGTTGTAGAATTTAACTTATTTTAAAAAATCAGTTTTAAAACTTTTTTTTAATTTTTTTGTTTTATTAAACTCAATATCATGTCGCAGAAGGGACTAACTTATTCCAATGTGTGTATCGTAAGGGACCAACTTAAAATCTTTAAAACGTAAGAGATCAACTTAAAACTTTTAAAACATAAAAGACCAACTTAAAACCTAAAATGAACATGAGGAATTAAACATACAATTAAATCAAAAATATAACATCCACACAATTGAGCTCATTCTTTTTATACTTATATATAT